>OCHO01000341.1_pt1 | contig 44245 bp, 35 predicted proteins | sample 1538441 | NCBI WGS metagenome assembly OCHO01 (sample SAMN04571691, study PRJEB22368) | human gut metagenome | biome: human gut; material: stool | host: Homo sapiens | place: Luxembourg | collected 2012-06-29
GTTTGGAATTGTTTACCGTGTTTTTCCAACACGAAAATAGGTTCCGTTACAAGTTTTTCGATATTGTTCAATTTTCAAGGTCCTGTGAGCGCCTCAGCCTTTCGGCTGACGACTTGATTATTTTATCACAGAAGTGATTTTTTGTCAAGCTCTTTTTTCGAAGCTGTCGAACTTTCTGAACTTGGAGCGTCTCGAAACCTCTCAAATCTCTTTGGTGTTTCTTGACGTCTATTGGTTCTTTTCTTCGGCTTCTCACCGAGGCTTCGGAAGTCATTCTTTTGCCTCAGCGCTTGGCGCTCAAGTATAATACCATACCCCCGGAGGAATGTCAACACTTTTTTGCAAATTTTTTCAAGTTTTTCCTGTAAAACTGAAATCGTCTTCATTCAATGCCCGCCGCGCGGGTATTCTTCTTTCCGCGCAAAAAGGCCGCCCATGCAGCTGCACAGACGGCCTTCCTTATTTATAGAATGAAACTCAGCGGATCTCGATGCCGAGCTTGAACTTCAGGTTACCCAGCACCTTCTTGACGGCACGCTCGACCTGCTCAGCAGAAACTTCTGCGTTGGGGTCGGCCAGCGTCAGGGAGAAGGCCATGCTCTTCTTGCCCTCACCGAGGTTTGCGCCGCGATAGATATCGAACAGCTTGACGTCGGTAATGAGCGGGCTTGCCTTCTTGATGGTATCCTCGATCTCGCCGCAGGTGACCTTTTCCTCGCAGACAAGGGCCAGATCGCGCTTGACGGATGCGTAGGGGCTGAGCGGCTGATAGCGGAGTTCGCCGTCCACGCAGCTCATCAGGGCTTCGTAGTCCAGTTCGCCCAGATAGATGTTCTGGCTGTCCTTCTGATCCTTTGCGATCTCCAGCTCACCGTTGATCTCATTGGAGAGCTTGCCGAAGACACCCAGACGCTTGCCCTCGCAGTAGACTGCGGCGCTGATGCCGGGGTGGAGCCAAGGCGTCGTCTCGCGCTCGTAGGTGAAGTGGAGACCGAAACCGGCAGCCAGTGCCTCCATGGCACCCTTGACGGTGAAGAAGTCCTCGCCGGGGCCGAAAGCGCCGATGCAAAGGGTCTGGCGCTCATGGGGATGCTCGCTGATGGGCAGTTCCTTGGCCAGATAGACCGGTGCCATCTCGAACAGACGTCCCTCAGCGTTGCCCTTCTTGAGGTTGTCCACGATGACGTTCAGCATGGACGGGGTCAGCAGGGTGCGCATGATGGACAGGTTCTCGCTGATGGGGTTCAGGATGCGGATGGCCTTGCGGGCGGCATCATCGGCGGGGATGTGGAGCATATCCAGCTCAGCGGCAGAGTAGAACGCCAGCGTGGAAGCCTCATAGAAGCCCTGCGCAGCCAGCAGACGCTTGGTCTTGAGCTGCTGCTTCTGGTCGTAGTTCAGGCCGCCGTTGGTGACGGAGGCAGTGTTCAGGAAGGTGGGCACGATGTGGTCGTAGCCGTACTCACGGATAACTTCCTCAGCCAGATCGGGGAAGCCCTCCACGTCCTCACGATACAGAGGTGCGGACACATCCCAGCTGCCGTCGGCCTGAACGTCCACGGTGAATTCCAGACGCTTGAGGATGTCGATCATGGTCTGATCGGGCACGGTGATGCCCAGCACGCCGCAGATCTTGGCCGGGGTGGTGACGATGTGCTTGCGCTCCAGCGGGCGGCCATCGGTCAGGTCATACTCCAGCGTGGTGATATCGCCGCAGTCCAGCTCCTGAATCAGGTGCAGAGCGCGGGCAAGGCCCAGTTCGGGAGAGTGGCGATCCACGCCCTTTTCATAGCGGGCGGAGGAGTCGCTGTTCTGACCCAGTGCGCGGCTGGTCTTACGGACGCTGTCGCGGGCGAAGGTGGCGCACTCGAACAGAAGGCTGGTGGTGGTGTCGTCCATACCGGAGTTGGCGCCGCCCATGATGCCGGCCAGAGCCACCGGCTTCTCGGCATCACAGATGACGAGGTTGTTGGGGTTCAGGGTGAACTCCTTCTCGTCGAGGGTGGTGATCTTCTCGCCCTCGTGGGCGCGGCGGACGTCGATGGTGCGGCCCGCGACCTTATTCAGGTCAAAGGCGTGCATGGGCTGGCCCATCTCCAGCAGGGTGTGGTTGGTGATATCCACCACATTGCTGATGGAGCGCAGACCGCACAGAGCCAGATGGCGCCTCATCCAGCGGGGAGATTCGCCCATGCGGATGTTGCGGACGTAGTGGGCCATATAGCGGGGGCAGAGGTCCGGGGCTTCCACCTTGACGGTAATGGGCTCGTCGGCGTCGCAGACGGCCTTGTAATCCATGGCGGGCATGTGCAGGGGCTTGCCGAGGATGGCAGAGACTTCGCGGGCGATGCCCAGAACGGACTGGCAGTCCGGGCGGTTGGCGGTGATGGAGATATCGAAGATATAGTCATCCAGACCGACCACGGGGGCGATATCGGTGCCGGGCACGCTGTCTTCGGGCAGGATGAGCAGACCGTAGACCTCGGAACCGGGGAACAGATCCTCGTTCAGGCCCAGCTCCTCGCCGGAGCAGAGCATACCGTTGGACTCCACGCCCTGCATCTTGCGGGCCTTGATCTTGATGCCGCCGGGCAGAGTGGAGCCATCCAGAGCGGCGGGCACGCAGTCGCCCACCTTCATATTGGCGGCACCGGTGCTGATGCGGATCTCGTGGCCGTAGTCGCCGCAGTCCACCACACACTTGGTCAGGTGGGTGCCCTCCTGCTTCTCCATCTCCACGATCTTACCGACGACCACCTTGCTGATGCCCGCATCCAGCGGGATCAGCTCCTCGACCTCAAAGCCGCAGGAGAAGAGCTTTTCCTCCAATTCCTGCGCAGTCACGTCGATATCAACCAATTCTTTTAACCAACTGAAAGGTACTTTCATTGTCTCGTCTCTCCCCTCTTATTCATGGAACTGCTTGAGGAACTCCAGATTGTTCTCGAACATCAGGCCGATGTTGTTGATGCCATACTTGAGCATGGCGATGCGCTCGATGCCGATGCCGAAAGCGAAACCGGAATACTGGTCCGGGTCGATGTTGCAGTTCTCCAGCACCTTGCGGTTGACGACACCGCCGCCGAGGACCTCGATCCAGCCGGTGTGCTTGCACAGGGGGCAGCCCTTGCCGTGGCACTCGAAGCAGCTGACATCCACTTCGACGCTGGGCTCGGTGAACGGGAAGTAGGACGGACGCAGACGGGTGCGGGTGTCGGCACCGAACATCTTCTGGACGAAGGTATTCAGCGCGCCCTGCAGATCGCCCAGCGTGATGCCCTTATCGACGACCAGACCTTCCATCTGGTGAAACATCGGGCTGTGGGTCGCGTCGGAGTCGGAACGGAAGACACGGCCGGGGATGAGCACCTTGATGGGCGGCTTCTGGGAATCCATGGTGCGGATCTGGCCGCCGGAAGTCTGGGTGCGGAGCAGGAACTCGTCGGACAGGTAGAAGGTATCCTGCATATCGCGGGCGGGGTGATCCTTCGGCACGTTCAGGCGGGTGAAGTTGTGGTCGTCGTCCTCGATCTCCGGGGCATCGGCCACAGCAAAGCCCATGCCGGAGAAGACATCGATGATCTGGTTGGTGACCAGCGTCAGCGGGTGCAGACCACCCACCGCACGGGTCTTGGCGGGCAGGGTGATGTCCACGGTCTCGGCGGCATTGCGGGCAGCAAGCTCCGCTTCCTTCACCTTGGCGGCAGCGGCATCATAGTCCGCCTGCACCTTCTGCTTTAATTCGTTGATGATCTTGCCCATGGCGGGGCGCTCTTCCGGCGCGACGGAGCGCAGATTCTTCATCAGCGCGGGAATCTTGCCGTTTTTGCTCAGATATTCCTGCCAGAACGAGGCCAGTGTCTCCTTGGAAGAGACCTGACCGAGGCTTTCTTCGGCCTGTTTGGCCAGCTCGTCGATCATTGCTTGCATGGAAATTCTCTCCTTCTCGGTTTTCTTCTTGTTCAGCGGGTAACAAAAAAGCTCCGTCCCGCCCTGCCTTTCGGCAAAGGGGACGAAGCTGTAACATTTACTCCGCGGTACCACCCGGTTTCCGCTCCCTCAAAAGAGCGGCGCTCAAACGCCGTAACGGGGCGTGCCGTCCCGCACTAAAAGGCTTTCGGAAAAGCCGTTCACGCGGGCCGCTCAGGAGCGAACTTCCACACAGGCCCCACTTGGGCACCCTTTCAGCCGGTGAAGCGCCTCTCTTTGCCGGACGCCTTGTGTGTACTTTCTCCGTCGCTGCGTTTTTGCAGATTCAGGTTTCAATAACCAAGAGTCATCTTACCACATTTTCACCTCGTTTGCAAGCGTGGGAAAGGATTTTGTAACTTTTCCCCGGTTTTGCTTGTGTTTTGTGCCGGAGTGTGATATGCTGAACGCAACGCTTTACAGAAAGGAGGGTGCACCAAGATGGGTTGGAACGGCTGTGTTTTCTTCAAAAAAGGAAATCCTTAAGCTTTTCCGGCTCGAAGTGCGCCCATTTTTAGGCCGACGAGGCCCTCTCAGTCTGCTTCGCAGACAGTTCTCCCAAAGGGAGAGCTTCCGAGGGATCTTTTTTGTAATGCGTGGAGCATGATGATTTGCGCCGCGTAGCTTTGCTATGGGGCGTTTTTATTTTGCCTGAAAATGGGCACACAGTTCTATCCATTGTAATAGAAAGGGTGCTCCCCATGAATCAGAATCTCAACTTGAAACAGCAGCTTCGCTGCATTTACACCTCCGACTTTTTCTCCGGTTTGCGCATCACCGACGCCGTATGGGTGGCGCTTTTGGCGGCGCGGGGCTTTTCGCTGTGGGAGATCGGCCTAGCCGAAAGCGTGTACCACATCGTCAGCCTCTTCTGCGAAGTGCCCAGCGGCATGGCGGCAGACCTGCTGGGCCGCCGGAAGACCCTCCTGTCCGGCGGAGTCTTGACCGTGACCTGCAATCTGTTGATGGCTTTTGCGCCGAACCTGTTCACCATCTGCCTTGCCATGGGGCTGAACGCGCTGGCTATGACCATGTTTTCCGGCACCTTCACAGCCCTTGTCTACGACAGCCTGAAGACCGAGGGCCGCGAGGACGAGTACATCCAAGTCTCCGCCAACAGTTCCCAGATTTCCATGCTGGCCAACGCCATAGGTTCGCTGGCCAGCCTTTTGAAGCGCTTCCTCGGCTTTGCGGGCTTTTACCTGCTGAGCGCTGCGTTCGAGGGCGTTTCCACCGCCGCCCTTGCGCTGATGGAGGAGCCCATCGTCACCAAGGCACAGGCCAGCCGGGGAAGGCAGACCCTCCGCGCGCTGCCCGGCCAGTTCACCAAACTGGCGCGCAACAGCCTGAGCATCCTGCGCACCACGCCGCTGGCGGCCAAGCTCATCGTTTCCAGCGCCGTCGTCTCGGTGCCCAGCTACCTGACCAAAATGTTCTTGCAGCAGCGGCTCATTGAGCTGGGCTGGCCCACAGAATTTCTCTTTTTTCCCCTGCTGCTGGGCGGTGCTGCCTGTGTGTTGGGCGCTGAAGTGGGCCGCCGGGTCCGGTTCCGCTCCATGCGGCGGTTTTACTCCGTCTGCGCCCTGCTCTGCGGCGTCGGCACGCTGCTGGTGGGCCTTGCCCCCGCGTGGGGCGGTCTGTTCGGCATGATGCTGGTGCAGGGCGCACTGGAAGTGTACCTTTTGCATGAAAGACAGAAGCTGAACGACGCCATTCCCAGCGACCAGCGGGCCACCCTCATCAGCGTGGACAGCATGGCCTACAGTCTGCTCATGATCCCCGCCAGCCCCCTCGTGGGTGCGCTGGGAGACGCCTTCGGTCAGGCCGGGGCGGGCCTTGCGGCGCTGGGTGCCGCGATCCTCGCCAGCGGCCTTGCCGCCGGGCTTTTCGCATCGAATAAACCGTAAATTTTTTCTCTCTGGACCGCGCAAAAAAGGGACCGCTGCAAACAACTCTCTCCGGCATCGCGTAAGCGATGCCGGAAGGAGTTTTGCAACAGTCCCTTTGCTTTTACGATTTGGAGACCGGGAAGCCGCCGTTTAGGCTGCGCCGCCCATCATCACGAGGATGATAACACCTGCGACGACCACTTTCGAAAAGGGATTCTGCTTTGTGTGTTTGGTTGGATCAGTCCACTACCGGCACATCCAGCCCGAATTCCAGCGGGCGGAAACGGGGGCAGACATTCTCGGTGATGCAGATGACCGAGGCGGCGAGGCGGCTGCCGATCTCGCAGGATTCGGCCAGCGTCTTGCCATAGGTCAGGCCGATGACCGTTCCGGCGAAGAAAGCGTCACCCGCGCCGGTGGTGTCGATGACGTCCACCTTCTTGGCGGGAACGATGCCGCAGTCGCCGTCGGCATGGGCATAGACCGCACCCTTGTCGCCCATTGTGACCACCATGCAGGGGATGTTCGCGCTCTTGACATTGGCGGCCAGCACCTTGCACATCTCAGCGGGTTCCAAGTGGCCGTAATCGTCCGAGAAGAGCAGCCCGGCCTCCTGCTGGTTGCAGACAAAACAATCGATCTGCTGCAAAAAGTCCCGGCGTTCCATGGCAATGCTCATGTTGGAGACCGCGGCGAACACCTTTTTGCCGTACTTCTTGGCGTAGCGCAGGGTCTGCTTCACGGTCTCCTTTTCGAGGTCCAGTTCCAGCGCGATGCTGTCGCAGTCCGCGAAGATTTCATCGCCCTGCTCCTCCAAGAGCTTGGTCAGGGGGGCGGTATCCGGGCGCTTGGAGATGGCCGCACAGACGTCGCCGTCGTTGTCGAAAATGGCCAGCCATGTGCCCATGCCGTCCGGCACCCGCTGGATGAACTTGGTGTTCACCTTGTGGTTGGACAGCTTATCAATGACGTCCTGCCCCATGCCCGTATCGTCCACCAGACCCACGAAGGTCGGGCGCAGTTCCACATTAGCGATATCCTCCGCCACATTGCGGCTCACACCGCCGTGCACCTGCTCCACCCGCCCAGCGTTGCGCCCGCCGGGGATGTAGGTGGAGAACGGATAACCTTTGATGTCCACAAAAACGGCACCGATCACTACAATTCCCATAGAAAAAATTCCTTTCCCGGATTTTTACCTTGATTTTGACTTCATTATACACGATTTCCGGGCCGGAATCCATCTATTTTCCAATTTTGGGGCCTTTGACCCAGCCGTCGGCACCGACCTTTCCCCATGACAACAAAAGACCCCCGGTCGAATGGCCGGGGGTCCTTTGTGAACCGATCAAGCTTCTGCCTGACTGGGATGGGGCTTCGGCGGGTGCTTGGTGAAGAGGAGCTTCAGCACCAGCGGCGTTGCCACCGAGGAGACCACGATCAGCAGGATGACCGCCGTGAAGTAAACGGGGTCCACCACGCCCACTTCGAGGCCCTTCTGGGCCACGATCAGTGCCACCTCGCCGCGGGTCATCATGCCCACGCCGACCTTGAGGGAATCCTCCCAGCTGAAGCGGCAGATCTTGGCGGCCAGACCGCAGCCGATGATCTTGGTGATGAGGGCCACGATCACGAAGCAGACACTGAACAGCAGGATGCTGGGGGTCAGGCCGCTGATGTCGGTCTTCAGGCCGATGCTGGCGAAGAAGACCGGCGCGAACATCACATAGTTGCTGATGTCCACCCGGCGCTCCACATAGGAAGCGTCATTCATCGAGCAGAGCACGATGCCCGCGATGTAAGCGCCCGTGATATCCGCAATGCCGAAGTATTCCTCGGCGATGTAGGCCATGGCAAAGCAGAACACCATGCTGACGATGGTGATGCGCTGGGTGTGGGGATTGCGCTTGTCCAGCCACTTCATCGCGAAGTGGACGATAAGGCCCACGCCGATGGCCGTGGCGAAGAAGAGGACAGTGTTGAACAGCACCTTGCCCAGCCCCGTGCCGGTGCCGGAACTGGCACCCAGCACGCAGGTCAGCACCACGATGCCGATGACGTCATCAATGACCGCCGCACTGACGATGGTGGTGCCGAGGAAGCTCTTCAGGTGGCCCAGCTCCTGCAGCGTCGCCACCGTGATGGACACGCTGGTGGCTGTCATGATGGTGCCGATGAAGAGCGCCCGGTAGAACTCCGGGCTGCCCACGGCTGAAAAACCGTAGAATACACTATAAAGGAGAGTGCCGCCTACCAGCGGCACCGCCACGCCCACACAGGCGATCAGCGTCGCGATGGGGCCCGCCCGCATCAGCTCCTTCAGGTTGGTGCCAAGGCCGGTGGAGAACATCAGCAGCACCACGCCGATCTCCGCGAAGACGGAGATGGTATCGCTGATGTGCACGAGGTTCAGCAGACACGGGCCGATCAGCAGACCCGCGATGATCTCGCCCACCACCTGCGGGGCCTTGCACTTGCGGGCCACCAGCCCGAAGAACTTGGCCGTGAGCATGATGATGGCGAGATTCCGGAAGACCGAATACATAAAAGTACCTTCTTTCGCTCATTCTCATATTTTATTTTCCCGACGGGGGCGGCCGCGCGCCGTCTCCCGTACCGTACCATATTATAGCGCAGCCGCTTGTTAAAAGCAAAACGATTTCGATTAAGATTTGGCCAAAGTTTCGCCCTGTTTTCGTTTTATTTTTTGTGCAGAATTTTGCGTTGCAGGGCTTGACAAAGCAAAAATCACTTGCTATAATAAATTGCTGTCTGAACAGACACACCGCACGGGCCGGGCGAAGCCGCACGGACCGTGTACCTTGGCCTCATAACCTTGAGGCCCTCAAGTCCAAAAGGAGGTGCTACAAAATGGCAAAGTACGAAACCATGCTGATTACCAGCGCCGCTCTCGACGAGGAGGCTACCACCGCTCTGGTCGGTAAGTTCAAATCCCTGATCGAGGCTAACGGTACGATCGATTCCATCGACGAGTGGGGCAAGCGCCGTCTGGCCTACCCCATCAACGACGAGGAGGAAGGCGTCTACACCGTGATCAACTTCACCAGTGAGCCCAGCTTCCCCGCTGAGCTGGATCGTGTGTACAAGATCACCGAAGGCGTTATGCGCAGCCTGATCGTTGCCCACGAGGAGTAATCTCTCCGTGATCAAAAAGGAGTCCGTTTTATGTTGAATGTTGTAGCCATCATGGGCCGCCTTGTGGCTGACCCGGAACTCCGCACCACCCAGAGCGGCACCAACGTGTGCAGCTTCCGGATCGCGTGTGACCGCAATTTTGCCCGTCAGGGTGAACAGCGTCAGGCTGATTTCATCGACATCGTCGCATGGCGTCAGCAGGCAGAGTTTGTTTCGAAGTATTTCCAGAAGGGCAGTCTGATCGCCATCGAAGGCTCGCTTCAGACCCGCCAGTATCAGGACAAGCAGGGAAACAACCGCACTGCCGTTGAGGTCGTGGCCAACAACATCAACTTTGCAGGCCCCAAGAGCAGCAATCAAGGCGGCGGAGCGAATTATCAGAATTCCGCTCCGTCCTACCAGAACGCAGCTCCTGCCCGCCCGGCTGCTGTGGAGGCAGCTCCTAGCTATTCCGCCGGCAGTGCAGATGATTTCGCCGTCATTGATGACAGCGACGATCTGCCGTTCTGATCCGAAACGGTCTATTCCGTTAAAATCTTATAGGAGGTAATAAGCAATGGCTTTTGAAAGAACCGAAGGCTCTCGCCCCGCGCGCCCCATCCGCCGCGGCCGCAAGAAGGTTTGCAGCTTCTGTGTCGATCGCATCGACACCATCGATTACAAGGACGTGCCCCGTCTGCGTAAGTACGTCTCTGAGCGTGCAAAGATCATTCCCCGCCGTGTGACCGGCACTTGCGCTTATCATCAGCGCGCACTGACCACCGCCATCAAGCGTGCTCGTCACGTTGCTCTGATGCCCTACGTCAGCGACTAATTTTTCAGAACTACTTTATCAACCCAATTCAAAATAAATCAGCAATCAGCAAAGCGCCTTCCCCGATGACAAGGGGAAGGCGCTTTTTGTTTTCCAGCATCGCACGCGGTGCCTTGGCGTGCAGCACAGTCATCCGGGAATGTGCATTGAACGGTCAAAAAGTTACAAACCGGTACGGTTTTCCCGGTTCTTTTTGCATTGTTCCCGGTATTTTCTGAAATGAACCGGAGTTTTGACTCATGCGCAAAACAACCTGCACAAAGGCAGGTCGATTCCTTGTACACTTTTTACGAAAGTGGTTCCACATGATTGATTTTTTGCACAGAATGTGCCATACTATAGCCACTGGAAACGTTCCCGACAACGTTCCCGATGAATCGGCAGAAAGCGAGGAGATGCGATATGACGATCAAGGACATCGCCCGCATCAGCGGCTGTTCCGTCAGCACCATCTCCCGTGTGATCAACGACCGGCCCGATGTGCGGCCGGAAACGAAAGAGCACGTTCTGAAGGTCATGCGGGAAGCGGGGTTCACCCCCAACACCAACGCCCGGCAGTTGAAGATTCAGCAGTCCCGGAGCTTGGTGTTCGTAGTCAAGGGCGCACGCAACCTCTTCTTTTCGGACTTCCTCGTTCAATTGCAGCGGGCCGCTACCCTGTACGGATACAACGGCATCGTCTCCTATCTGGACGAGAACGCCAACGAGATCGACGCAGCCGAAAAGATCCTGCGGGAGATCAAGCCCAAAGGCATCATCTTCCTCGGCGGCAGCGTGAGCAACTTCCAGAACGGTTTTGCCAACATCACAGTCCCTTCTGTGCTGGCTACGCTGGTCTCCAATGAGCTGAACTTCCCCAATCTGTCGATGGTCGGCGTAGACGACCGGGCCGCTGCCCGCACCGCCGTCGCCCACCTCATCGCGCAGGGCCACAGCAAGATCGCTGTGCTGGGCGGCCCAGCTACCAGCTATCCCAGCCGGATGCGCCGCCTCGGCGCGCAGGACGCCATGGAGAACGCCGGGCTCACCTTCGACGACAAGCTCTACGGCCTGTCGAACTACGATTTCGAGTCCGCCTACCACGCCATGAACAGTCTGCTGGCCCGCCGGGCCGAGTTTACCGCCCTGTTCGCCATGAGCGACGTGATCGCGTTCGGTGCCATCCGGGCGCTGGTCAGCGCCGGGTGTCGGGTGCCGGAGGATGTCTCCGTCATCGGTTTTGACGGCATCACGATGTCCCGTTACTGCGTGCCGGTGATGACCACCATCGTCCAGCCCAGCGAACAGATCGCACTTCAGAGCATTGAGCTGCTGGTGCGGCAGATCGAGCACGGTGCCCCGGCACAGACCGTTACCCTCCAGCCGGAATTGCAGCAAGGCGAAAGCGTCTGCCCCTGCCGCCGCCGGTTTGAATCCGTCTAACCCCGCCCGCTTTCACCGGGCGGTGCTGATAAAAAACAATCAGAAGAAGGAGTACTACTATGAAAAAGATGATCTCTCGTCGTAACTTTCTGAAGGTCGCAGGCGCTTCTGCCGCTGCTCTGGGGCTGGCTGCCTGTGGAGGCTCTTCCAGCTCCACCTCCACCGCTTCCTCCGCTGCCGGTTCTACCGCTGCTTCCTCTACCGCAGCTTCCGGTGCCAACGGCAAGGTCTACTTCCTGAACTTCAAGCCCGAACAGGATGAGGATTGGCAGAATCTGGCTAAGGTTTACACCGAAGAGACCGGCGTGCCCGTCACCGTCGTGACCGCTGCTTCCGGCCAGTACGAGACCACCCTGATGAGCGAGATGGAGAAGAGCGAGGCTCCCACCCTGTTCCAAGTCAACGGTCCTGTGGGTCTGGCCAACTGGAAGGATTACTGCTACGACCTGTCCGGCAGCAAGCTGTACGGCGAGCTGACCAGCGACTCCTTCGCCCTGAAGGACGGCGACGCTGTCACCAGCATCGCATACGTCATTGAGACCTACGGCATCATCTACAACAAGGAGCTGCTGACTGCCGCCGGTTACACCCAGGACGACATCAAGGGCTTTGCCGATCTGAAGAAGGTCGCCGACGACATCCAGGCCCGCAAGGCTGAGCTGGGCGTGGACGGCGCTTTCACCTCTGCCGGCATGGACGGTTCTTCTGACTGGCGCTTCAAGACCCATCTGGCAAACCTGCCCATCTACTACGAGTACAAGGCTGACGGCATCAGCTCCACCGACGCCATCAAGGGCACCTACCTCGACAACTACAAGCAGATCTGGGATCTGTACATCACCGATTCCACCTGCGATCCCACGCTGCTGGCTTCCAAGACCGGCAACGACGCTGTGGCCGAGTTCGTGGGCAAAAAGGCTGTCTTCTATCAGAACGGCACTTGGGCTTACAGCGACGTGAAGGATCTGGGCGACGACAACTTGGGTATGCTGCCCATCTACATCGGTGTGGACGGCGAAGAGAATCAGGGCCTGTGCACCGGTTCTGAGAACTACTGGTGCGTGAACAACACCTCTTCTGACGAGGACATTCAGGCTACTCTGGACTTCCTGTACTGGTGTGTCACTTCCGACGAGGGCACTTCTGCTATGTCCGACGATATGGGCTTTGTCATCCCCTTCAAGAAGGCAAAGGAATCCACCAACCCCCTGATCGCCATTGCAAACGACTACGTTGCAGCTGGCAAGACCAGTGTTGACTGGTGCTTCTCCACCATGCCTTCCGAGGAGTGGAAGAATGGCGTTGGTTCCGCTCTGACCGCTTACGCAGCAGGCACCGGCGATTGGAACGCCGTTGTCACTGCCTTCGTTGATGGCTGGGCCAAGGAGTACAAGCTGGCCAACGGCTAAGCTCTCCCATCATTCTTAACACCTGACTTGCAAAAGGGGGGCGGGCGAATGGTTCGCCCGCCCCCCTCTTTTTTTGGAGGTATATCATGCAAAAGGCCATCAGCAAATATTGGCCGGTGTTCGTGCTGCCTACCCTCATCGCGTTTATCATCGGCTTCATCTGGCCCTTCATCTGGGGCACTTATCTGTCCTTCCAGCGGTTCACAACGGTCTCCAAGACCACCTTCGTCGGCATCCAGAACTACATCTCCGTCTTCCAAGACTCCACCTTCCTGCATGCCTTCGGCTTTACGGCAGTGTTCACTGTGGTCTCCACCGTGCTCATCAATGTCTGCGCCTTTGCCATTGCAATCGTGCTGACCCGCGGCATCAAGGGCACCAACATCTTCCGTACCGTCTACTTTATGCCCAACCTGATCGGCGGCATCCTGCTGGGCTACATCTGGCAGATCCTGCTCAACGGCGTGCTGGCAAACCTGCAAAAGCCCCTGCTGGCACTGGATGCCAAGGCCGGTTTCGTCGGTCTGGTCATTCTGATGTGCTGGCAGCAGATCGGCTACATGATGATCATCTACGTTGCCGGTCTGCAGAGCGTGCCCGGCGACCTGATCGAGGCCGCCAAGATCGACGGCGCGTCGGATCGCGAGATCCTGTTCAAGATCAAGCTGCCCATGGTCATGCCCAGCATCACCATCTGCACCTTCCTGACCCTGACCAACAGCTTCAAGCTCTTTGACCAGAACGTCGCCCTGACCGCCGGTGAGCCCGCCAACGCGAGCGAAATGCTGGCTCTGAACATCTACAACACCTTCTACGGCCGCTCCGGTGCCCAGTGGAAGGGCATCGGTCAGGCAAAGGCCGTCGTCTTCTTCCTGATTGTGGTCGTCATTTCTCTGATCCAGCTCCACTTCACTCGTTCCAAGGAGGTACAGCAGTAATGATTAAACGGAAACAAATGTGGGACAATGTGCTCACGGTCATCATGACCCTGCTTTGCCTGTTGTGGGTCTACCCCATTGCCCTGATCCTCATCAACAGCCTGAAGAGGGAGGGCACCTTCACCACCTCCACCGTCTTCGCGCTGCCCACCAAGGAGACCTTCGTGGGCCTTGAAAACTACACTTACGGCATCTTCAAGATGAACTTCCTGTCCAGCCTCGGCTACAGTCTGCTCATCACGGTGTCCAGCGTCGTACTCATCCTGCTGTGCTGCTCGATGACCGGCTGGTATCTGACCCGCGTGAACAACAAGCTCAGCAAGTTCATGAACCTGCTCATCGTCTTCTCCATGGTCGTGCCCTTCCAGATGGTCATGTTCACCCTGTCCAAGACCGCCGACACCCTCAATCTGAACACCCCGTGGAACATCTGCATCATCTACCTCGGCTTCGGCGCCGGTCTGGCCGTGTTCATGTTCACTGGCTTCATGAAGAGCGTGCCCATCGAGATCGAGGAGGCGGCCATGATCGACGGCTGCAACCCGCTGCAGATCTTCTTCAAGGTCGTCTTCCCCATCCTGAAGCCGACCATGATCTCCACCGCCATTCTGGAGACCATGTGGGTCTGGAACGACTACCTGCTGCCCACGCTGGTGCTGGACATCAAGAAGTACCGCACCATCCCCATGGCCATCCAGTACTTCCGCGGCGGTTATGGCCGCGTGGAGCTGGCTCCCATGATGGCCTGCATCATCATCGCCATCATCCCCATCATCCTGCTGTACATCACCTGCCAGAAATACATCATTGAAGGCGTCGTGGCCGGCGCTGTCAAGGGCTAAGCGAGGAGGAGTTTCACCATGCGAGCAAGCGGCATCCTGATGCCCGTATTCAGTCTGCCCGGCCCCTTCGGCATCGGCACGCTGGGGCAAGAGGCCTTTGCATTTGTGGATTTTCTGGCCCGCGCCAAGCAGACCTATTGGCAGATCTTACCCATCGGCCCCACCGGCTACGGCGACAGCCCCTACCAGAGCTTTTCCGCCTTTGCCGGGAACCCCTATTTCATCGACTTCCGCGCCTTGGCAGACGAAGGCTGGCTGCTGCCCGGCGAGGTGCCCGCTGCGGCCCCGGTCGGCAGCATCGATTACGGCGCGCTCTACAACCAGCGCCCGGTGATCCTGCAAAAAGCCGCCGCCCGGCTGCTGGCCGCCCCCACCGCCGCCTACGCCGAGTTCTGCACCGCGCAGGACTTCTGGCTGGATGACTACGCCCTGTTCATGGCCATCAAGGCCCAGCAGGGTCAGGCGGGGCTGGCCGACTGGCCGGACGCGCTGCGCACCCGTGATCCCTCCGCCCTCGCCGCCGCCCGCGTGCGGCTGGCCGACGCGGTGGACTACTACAAGGCCGTGCAGTTCTTCTTCTTCACCCAATGGAACGCCCTCAAGGCTTACGCCAACGGCAAGGGCATCCTGCTGGTGGGCGATATCCCCATCTACGTCAGCCCCGATTCCAGCGACCTGTGGACCCGCCCGGAGCTGTTCCAGACCGATGGTCAGGTCCATTTGACCCATGTGGCCGGGTGCCCGCCGGACGCTTTCGCTGCCGACGGTCAGCTCTGGGGCAACCCGCTGTACGACTGGCCCCGCCACGAAGCCGAACACTTTGCGTGGTGGAAGCGCCGGATGAAGCACGCCACCTCCATTTATGACGTGGTGCGCATCGACCACTTCCGCGGCTTCGAGAGCTACTACTCCATGCCCGCCGGGAACACCACGGCGGCGGGCGGCCACTGGGAAAAAGGCCCCGGCCAAGCTTTCATCGATGCGATGCACGAGACGCTGGGCCAAGGCGGCATCATTGCCGAGGATCTCGGCTACCTGACGCCGGAGGTCAAGGTCATGCTGGCCGCCAGCGGCTATCCGGGCATGAAGATCATGCAGTTCGCCTTTGACCGCCGGGAGCCGGGCAACTACCTGCCCTACACCTACACCAAGAACAGCGTCGTTTACACCGGCACCCACGACAATGTGACCACCGAGGGCTGGAAGGAAAGCGCCAGCCCGGAAGACGTCCACTATGCGTGCCGGTACCTCCGCTGTGAGCCGGACGACCTGACCGAAGCAATGATTGCGGCGTGCCTGTCCTGTGTGTCGGATATGGCCATCGTCCCCATGGCGGATTGGCTGCATCTGGGCGCAGAGGCCCGCATCAACACCCCCAGCACCCAAGGGGCCAACTGGCAGTGGCGTCTTGCCACCCCGCTGACCGGGCTGCTGGCCGACCACATCGCCGACCTGACCGTTCTGTATGACCGCGCTCCGGCGGCAGAATAAGCATTTCTCCTCTTCTGATACATCTCCCCAGTTGAGCGGCGAGCCGTGCAGCGTTTTGTGGAAAACGCCCATCCGGCCCGCCGCTTTCGTTTGTTTTGTGTAAATTTCACACAACATTTTTTCAGCGGTGCCGCCTCCCGCCTTTTCACGTTTTTCTTCGCATTTATGTTGTTTTTTAAAATTTCGTCCTTTATTTTTCACAAAACCGGCACGCCGTTTTCCGCTTTCGTCTCTTGTTGTTTTGGGGAGAGTATGCTATAATTTTCTCAACTTATGGCGGACATGCTGCGTCCGGCCCCGATACGAAAGGAGTTCTCTTGCCATGGAATATACCAGTCAGTCTGCGCTGCACTTTCCCGCAGCGTATGCCCCCATCTCCGAAGATGAAATGATCTATCTTGATGGCGGCGATGCCATTTCGCCCCAGCAGTTTACCTTTAACCTCGTCACCAACCTCATCCGCCTGATGGGTCAGGCAGCCTTTAGTGGCGCCCTCAACGGCCTGTCCAACATGCGCAACGACGGCCTGACCACCGGCGGTGCCATCGCCCATTACTGGAACCGCCAGAACACCATGGGCAAGGTGGCGACCGTCGTCTTCACGGGCTTTGCAGGCTATGCGGTGTACATCTACTGCGTCTCCCTCGTGAACAATGTCCTCAACCTCTACACCAGCGCCAAGAACAGCATCACCGGCGCGGACCAGACCACCACCGACACCACGGCGGCGGCTTCGTCCGACCCCACCAAAGCGGCCACTGCGGCACTGACGGCGGCCTGATGCCCACGGCCCCCTGCGTTTGAACTTGATTTTGATGCAGAAAGGAGCTTTTTTATGAAAGAGCTGCAAATGCCTTCTTCCTACGCGGCCATTCCGGCAGAGGAGCAGATCCAGATCGGCGGCGGCGGTGAGCTGTCCGACGCATGGGATCGTTTCACCGATCAGCTCCGTCTGGACGATTTCTTCTTCAGCGGCGGCATCCTTTCGCTGTCCTTCACCTTCGTGCCCATGCTGCTGTTCCGCGTGGTCGGCTCCGCCTACCGGGTTGCAGAGAATGTTTACGTCAAGCTCTCCAACCAGTTCGGCTTCCACGACGACACCCTGTCGGCGCTCCAGTCCTACACGGATGAGATGCGCCAGAAGCGGCAGGAGCGCGGCGTATGACGTGATCCGAAAAAAATCTCCCCGGCATCGGCCGGGGAGATTTTTTCGTTTATAGTACTCGGATCGCACCCTGCTCCCGCAGACGGAGGCGGTAACAGCTGCCGAAGCCGAACACGGCTTCGATGGCGTCATGGTAGCTCTGCACCAGCGCCTGTGGGACGAAGGCTTGGATGGTGCCCGCAAAGCCTCCGCCCTGCATCCGCCACGCACCGCCCCGCCCGGCCAGCAGATGCTGGCTCAACGCCAGCGCCGAGGAGAGTCCCTGATGCCGCACATCGGCGGCGCAGTAGACGTTCTGGCAGAGGGTGAAGGATGCGTGCCCGCTGGCCTCGATCAGCCGAAGAAAGGCCGGGAAGTCCCCCGCCCGCAGCGCATCCCGCTCGGCGAGGGTGCGGGCGTTCTCCTCAAAATAGTGGATGGCCCGCAGCACGGCGCGGTCCCCGCACGTCTGCCGCAGCCGGGGCAGGGCGGCCCAGAGATCCGCCGCCTGCACCTGACCGAGGACCTTTGCCCCCAGCTGCGCCGCCACAGCCTCCATCTCCTTCCGGATGGCCGCAAACTCTCCGGTCAGCTCGCTGTGGCTGCCCCGCGTGTCGGTCACGCAGAGGGTCATTCCGGCTGGCAGCAGCCCCGCCGCATGGATCTTCTCGATCTTAGGGGAAACCGGGTCGGCAAAGTCCGCAAAGATGACGCCGCCTACCGCGCTGGTCAGTTGATCCAGCAAGCCGCTGGGCTTGCCGAAGTAGGTGTTCTCCGCATACTGGCAGATCTTTGCCAGCTCCGGAGCCGACAGGCCGCAGTGATATTCCCCGTTCAGGATCACCGCCATCCCCATCTCGAATGCCGCCGAGCTGGACAGGCCGGACCCCCGCAGCACATCGCTGGCGGTGTAGGCGTCGAAGCCGCTGACGGCCTTGCCCTTGGCCCGGAAGCCCTCCGCAATGCCCCGGATGAGGCTGGCGGAGTGGGTGCTCTCGCCGTCCTGCGGCTCGGCCTCGCTCAGGTCGATGACATCCAGCTTGTTGAACCCGCGGGATTTTACCCGGATGAAGCCGTCATCGCTGGGCGACGCCACGGCCACGAGGTCGAGCATCACCGCCGCCGCCAGCCCGTAGCCGTGCTGGTGGTCGGTGTGGTTGCCGCCAAGCTCCGCCCGCCCCGGCGCGGAGTAGAGATGCACCTGCCGCCCCGGCCCGAAATAGAGTTCGAACTGTTCCAGCGCGGCGGCATACCGCTGCCGCTGCCGGGCCAACACTGCCGGGTCTGTGCCATACAACGCGGCAAGGGCCGCGTCCTGCTCCCCTGCCAAGATCTGCTGTCTGAGCTGTGTACTGGTCGCCATAGCCGTTCCTCCCCCAAGAACACCGGAAAGCCTGTGCGGAAAAGACAACTCTATTGTAATCGATGCAGACGCGGTTTTCAATTTATTTGGCGATTTGATCGGGCAAAAAATCAAATTTTGGCACGAAAGTCAAAGAATCGGATGTACTTTTGTTGAATTTGCAGGGGCAAATATGTTATACTGAACTTAACAATGCCGCTGATGGGAGGAGATTCCTATGCCAGACGTTTACAAGCAGTCCTTCAAACAGAATTACACCAACAACATCGAATTGTCCATCTTCAACTGCGGCTTGGAGCGGTGCGCTCCGGGCCAGACATGGGGCCCCGGCATCCGGGACCACTACCTGATCCACCTTGTCGTTTCGGGCAGGGGCACCTTTGAAGTGGGCGGGCGCACCTTTGCCGTCGCCCCCGGTGATCTGTTCTTTGCCCGGCCGAGCCAGCTCATCCGCTACTCCGCCGACGAGCAGCAGCCGTGGGAGTACAGCTGGGTGGGCTTTAATGGCGCATGTGCGCACAAATTGGCCGCGCAGCTCCCCTTTACCGACGAGCAGCCCGTCCACCACACCGGCGACCCCGACGGGATGCGCACAGCCCTGACCAACATCTATTCCTCCCGCGGGCTCCAGCCGCAGGACGAAGCCGCCATGGTGGGCTACCTGTACCTGTTCATCTCCGCCCTGATGAAGGAGACCAGCGAGGCCAAGCCCCACAGCACCTCGTCCTCCAGCCAGTATGTGCTCAACGCCATCAAGTACATCCAGTTCAATTATTCGCACGATATCTCCATCGACGATGTCGCCAAGAGCGTGGGCGTCTCCCGCAGCCATCTGTACCGGGTGTTCATGCTGAACGTCGGCAAGAGCCCCATTGATTATCTGACCGACTACCGGATCAACGAGGCCTGCAAGCTGCTGCGGGCGGGCAATCTGTCCATCGCCGAGGTCGCCGTCTCGGTGGGCTTCTTTGACCAGTTCTACTTCTCGCGGGTCTTCAAGCGCGCCAAGGGCGTGCCGCCCAGCAAGTACCTCGCGTCCCAGACCGACGCCGCCGAGACGCCGGACGCCGAATAACACAAAAGGAGATCACCCATGCCCTTACAGAAAAATCAGGTGTTGACGCTGACCATCGAGCGGCTTTCCAATGATGGCAGCGGCGTGGCACACTCGCCGGACGGTGAGGCCGTGTTCGTGCCCGGCACCGCCCCCGGCGACGAAGCCGATGTCCGCATCGTCAAGGACTGCGGCCGCTATGCCTTCGGCATTCTGGACAGTCTGCGCACCCCCTCGCCCCACCGTATCCCGGTGGACTGCGCCGTGGCCGGCCCCTGCGGCGGGTGCAGTCTGCGGCATCTGGACTACGCCGCCGAGCTGCGGGCCAAGCAGGAGAGCGTGACCGACGCCTTCCGCCGCATCGGCGGGCTGGATGTGCCGGTTCTGGACGCCCTGCCCTCCCCCGAAGTGGACCGCTATCGCAACAAGGTGCAGTTCCCGGTGGGCCGGGACAAAAACGGTGCCCCCTGCATCGGCTTTTACGCCGGGCGCACCCACCGCATCGTCCCCTGCCCGGACTGCAAGCTGCAGCCCGGCGTCCTGAACGACATCGGCAACGCACTCTGTGCCTTTTTTGCGGCCAACCACATCCAGCCCTACGATGAGGCCACCGGCAAAGGCCTTGTGCGCCACATCTTCCTGCGGCGCGGTGCCCACAGCGGGCAGATCATGGTCTGTATCGTCTGCACCCGCCCGAAGCTCCCCCACAGCGCGGAGTTGGCCGCCCAGCTGCAAGCGCAGTTCCCGGCCATCGCGACCATCCTCGTGAACGTCAACGCCAAAAACACCAACGTCATCCTCGGCGCCGAGACCCACACCCTTTCCGGCCCCGGCTTCATCGAGGACACCCTCTGCGGCATCCCGGTCCGGCTCGGCCCCCTGTCGTTCTATCAGGTCAACACCCTCGCCGCCGAGCGGCTGTACGGCATCGCCGCCGACTACGCCCAGCTCCAGCCGGAAGACCTCCTGCTCGACCTCTACTGCGGCATGGGCACCATCGGCCTCTCGATGGCAGACCGCTGCCGCGAGCTCATCGGCGTGGAGATCGTCCCCGAAGCCATTGAGAGCGCCAAGGCCAACGCCGCCCGCATGGGCAGCGCTGTTGCCGCCAAAAGCCGCTTCTTCTGCGCCGATGCGGGCAAAGCCGCGTCCCAGCTCGCCGCCGAGGGCCTCCACCCGGACGTCATCGTCCTCGACCCGCCCCGCAAGGGTTGCGACGAGGCCACCCTCTCCGCCGTCGTCCAGATGTCCCCCCGCCGGGTCGTCTACGTCAGCTGCAACCCCTCCACCGCCGCGCGGGACGCGAAGTGGCTGGAAGAAAAGGGATATCATGCGGAAAAGGTGCAGCCGGTCGATCTCTTTCCGAGGACGAAGCATTGCGAGTGCGTACTCTTGATGTCAAAAGCGCAGTAATATCGTGCGGTGATTCGTTCAATATTGTTTAGGCATCATTTTACAGTTTGAACCGTTCTCGTCCTTGGAAACAGGTCAACCGCTGTTTTGGGATATTCTGGTAAAAGCAAAATCAAAGCATCAAGGGTAAGAGATAACTGAGTGCGCCGATAAGATGTCGGGGCTGACAACCAATCTAGCCACTCAGGTATCTGGGGGTACCCTTTATGTACATAGCAGCTTGTGAGATAGCACGAAAAAAGCCGATAGGCTTTCGACCTACCGGCTGTTCGTCTGCTTATATTCAACTTTTGACAGTTTATATTACAGCACCGATTCGCTTACGATGCAATGCGTTTTTTCTCCAATATAAGGCATTTTCTCCATTTACTTTTCTCCATTTAAGCATCACTTTACTCTACTATTCATTCACCATTCTCTACTCTCCGGAACAACTACATGTCTGCAATTTCCATATGCATTTGTTCCATATATAAGAATTCAACGCGCCGCACGGCGGTGTTCCCTGCTTTTCGTACATCCTGTATCACCTGCCCTATGTATAAGGGTATACCATGGCGGCTGGACGGCTTCAACAAAATCTCGTGCAATTCTTATGGCAGAATTGATGTTTGTGCCTGTCTGTGGTAGTTTCTTGCTGCTTCCCGGACATTAATGACTTCTTTCCAATGTTTGAATCAAAAGTTCCCTGCTTCATTGTACAACATTTGAATCGCCTCTTTGACTCAATCCTACACCTTTTGTCAAGCTGTTGCTCTATTTTTCTGGATTGTTATAGATGTAGTATCAAGACATGTCCGCAGTTTCTTCTGCTTTTTGCTGGTTCCCCACCCGACAGCCCAACTCATACAAGCTGAAACACTGCTCAAATTTACGGCGAGCATTTTTGCACATCCGGGCATAGCATACCGGATCATCCAGCTGATGCAACGTCTGCAAAAGTGCCTGCTCCGTTTTTGGAATGATGAACCCCGTTTCGCCGTCGTCCACATAATCCTGCACGGTGTCGTTCTGCGTTACGATGACCGGCTTGCCCAGCATCGCCGCCTGCAGCACCACCAGCTGCCCCGAGGAAAACTGTTCCGAGAGCAGCGGCACGATCACCGCATACGAATCTGCCAGCAATCTCAGATACTCGTTGCCGTGGCAGTTTTTCTCATAGTGAATGGCGGGGGTATCCTCCGCCGTTTCCACATCGCACACGATGCACAGCGGCGCGCGCTGCCCGGCCCATGCACTGCGCAGAAAGTCATAGTCCCGGTTGCTGCGCCCGGCAGAGAGATAAAAGTGCTCTTCCCGTACCTTAGGCCGGGCTTCGATCTCCGGGGCCAGGTCGGCAATGCCCAGCAGTTCGGACGAAAACTTTTCCTTCGGCACCCCAAACAGCTCCACATAATGGTCGATTTCGCTCTTGCCAAACACGTAAATTTTGCGAATGTGCGGTGAGGTCACCGCCGCGTGCATAAAACGGTAGTAAATTTTTCCGACCCACCCCTTTTTCGGGCGGTAGATAAAGGTCATAACATCCACAGGCGGGTAGGTTTTGATGTGAAGCACCCGCATGTAAAAGGCCATCACCAGCCCAAAGAACTGTTCCCACGAGATGATCTTTTCATACCGGTTCCGCACTGCGATAAGGTAAAACGGGTAGAACACATACTTCAGGTAGCGGGTGTATTTTTTCAGGCCGGTGTACTCGTTGATGCACCAGCGCATCACCTGCCACTCCTGCCCGGTCTCCTGCTGCAGGCCGCGCTGGAACTCCCAATCCTCCGGGACGGGGTTGCCCACGATCACCAGATGTTTTTTCATCATTGGCTTTGCTTACTCCTTCTTTGCTACCGGGCTCCACAGCCGCTCGTACTCGTCCGCAATGAACTGCCACGAATAGCTGTTCCGGATGCGGGCCTGTGCTTTCTCACCCATCGCGTTCCGCTCTTCTTCCGTAAGGCTGTCCGTCTTGTGGAGCAGCGCCGCCAGACTTCCCGGCTCCTTCGACCAGTACAGTGCCGAATCCAGCGCCACTTCCTGATTGAAAGGCACATTCAGCAGCAGATTCACCTTGGTCGCGCCCAGGCTTTCCAGCAAGCTGGGGTTCGTGCCGCCAACCTCGTGGCCGTGCAGATAGGCATAGGCACACTCCCGGATCTTTTTAAGCAGATTCTGCTCGTAAATCGCACCCAAAAAGCAGATGCGTGGGTCGTCCTCAAAATGGAGTTTTTCGTTCAGTTCGTTGTAATATTTTGGGTTCTGCGTCATGATGATGGCCAGTTTGCGGTGGGTGTCGCTGTGCAAAAACTCCCGCAGAATCGTTTCGATATTGTTCTCCGGCACAAAGCGACAGACTACCAGATAATAGCCGTCTACCGTCAGGCCATTCTTCTTCAGGTACTCCTGGAACACCGGGTCATTATGACCCAGTGTAGACGGAACGATATCCGCACCGTAGGAGACATAAGTCGTTTTGGGGTGATAGGCGCGGTAGGTCTGCTGAATATATTTTTCAATGTTCACACTGTCGCAGATCACAAGGTCAGCCGCACGTACCATCTGCTGCTCCGAGAGTTTCCAGTATTTACGCACCGGGGTCGGCCATTTCTGACGCTTCCACTCGTGGCCGTCTGGGTTCAGTTGCATCTGTCCATCCAGCTTCTTCAGCCTGCGTCTCAGGTGCCCGATCATCGGGCCGATGCGGCAGGTCAGAATGTAAAAGATCGGCTTTTCAATGTGGTGCTCTTTGCAATACTTCAGGCAGAGTGAGACTGCCGCCGTATCGTACCAGATGGCCGTTGCCGCTCCCAGATTCGGGACGCAGATTTTGATGCAGTGGGCTCCATAGTATTCAAACTCAGTCTCGCTCAGTTCTGTTACGCCGACAAGCTTTGTTTCGTCCACACAGCCTTCGCCATTTGCCTTGCAAAGGATGTGCAGTTTGATGTTCTGATACTTCTGGCTATACACAGCTAACTCTTCCACAAATGTCTCGTAGCCGCCATATCGTCCAATGGACTTGGCCCCACAGATAAATACATGCTGCATCACGTTCCGCTCCTTCTCGAAAATTGTTTCAGGCTCCGGATGCACGGGCCGATCCCCGGAAAATAATATCGGGCCAGTGCCAGGTACTTTCCGCTTTCGCCCGGCTGCTTTTGGCGCATTTCCTTCCACCCGGCCAGCAGGTCGCGGGTAATGTGCAGGGAAAGCGCCGGGAACGTCGTGCGCAGGTCAGGGTAACGTTTTTGCAGCAACACAAAGGCCGCATACATTTTATCCGCGCTGCGGCTGATGGAATCCGCACCGATGTAATAATCCACCATCGGCTCTTCCATGCAGTAGATTGTGAACCGATGCAGTACGCGGTAGATCCATTCGAGATCCTGATACCGGGGCATTTCCGAGAAAAACTGCTCCGCTTTCAACACTTCACGCCGGGCCAGAATGGTCTGGGTGCCAATACCGAACAAATCGTCTTTTGCAGAAATGAACCCTTCGCTGATCCGCTTCGGGTAAAGCACCGTGCTGCCGTCGGCGTTAAAGCGCTTCATCTTGCATACCACGATGTCCGGATGTTTTTCCTGCATCACCCGCATCTGCTTTTCCAGCTTGTCGGAGTGCCAGACATCATCACTGTCGTGGAACGCAATGTATTCGCCTCTTGCAAGGGCCGCACCATAGTTGCGTGCCGCACACGCACCCGCATTTTGTTGATAAACATATCGTAATCTTGCGTCTTTGATTTTTCCCACCACTTGTCTGGTCCGGTCGGTCGAGCCATCATCTACTAGGATCAGTTCCAGCTCGGCATAGCTCTGTGCCAACACACTGCGGACGGATTGTTCCAGCACTGCTGCCCGATTGTAGCATGGAACGACCACCGATACCAAAGGCAATTCCTTCATTCTCTTTCCCTCTTCCTGTCAATGCTCGCGGCCCTGCTTTTTCAACATCCGCATTTCTTCCACTCGTGTGCGGATCATAGTGTAATAGGTTTTTATGGTTTTCTGCAATCCCAGTTTCCGCAGTCGCTGAAGGCCGCGGATGACTTTATCTTTCAGTATCCGACCGCCCGTCTCATTCTGCCGCTTCCGTCCGCCGTAAGGAATGGCTGAAAACGATGGACAGGCCTTTGCCACAATTTTATACTGATGGTGATTGATGATTCGCTCCTCTGCCGGGAATTCCATCAGCATCGACATCAGATAGCGGCAGTTGGCCGGCTGCAGCGAGACCACATGGTCGATAAGGTCAAAGCCCGTTTCAATGGCCGAAAGCCAGCAGCCATTCCGCTGGTCCCAGTAGAACACATTGCAGGCCGAAAGTCCTTGCTGTGGGTGCTGTTCCTGCCAGGCGAAATATTCCTGTAACGATTTCTCTTCCAGCGAACCGGGCTGTGCCCCGAACCAGTCGAAGCAGTCAAAACCCGGTCCGGTGGGAGTAAAGCTGCGCCGGTACCATTCCATCACGTTCGGCCATACACCGCTGCGCAGCAGTGCCACCTCACCAAACTGCTGCACCAGCGGCTCGAACTGCTGGTGCGCATAGTAGAGCCGGTCCTCGTCCTGCACCAGCCCCGAAATGTGGTCGAGGTATTCGGCCTCTCGCACTGCGTAATCTGGTTTACAGTCCCGGAGCACTTCGTGGTGTGGGATGTGCTCCACCCGGCACAGTTCTTTCGGAACGGTCACATCGTCCTCGTAGATGTCATCATATAGCAGTGTAAAAGCATCAAAATCTATCTTCGCATGCTTGCAGAGTGCCAGCAGTGTGCGGGAATCATGCCCACCGGTGATAGCCACCAGCAGCTTCGTGCATGGCAGCGCATTCTGCATCTGCCGCAGCGAGTAGTCAAAGCAGGTCACAATACGTTCCAGCCGCGCGTCTTCGTCCGCAATGCCGGGGTAATGCGCCGCCAGCAGCTGCCTGGAATACACTTCGCCCGTGGTATAGCAATAGAGCTGGCTGGGCAGCATCCGGCGCACACCATCGTACTGGGTCAGCGGACCGGGCATCCAGTTCATGATTCGCCGGGGCGGCATCGTATAGTTTTTGCGTGGCTGTCCGGCCTGCTCCGCCAACAGGGTACAATCGCTGGAAACGCCCAGTTTCGAGTAAAACACCGGCAGCAGTGTGCAGGTATCACCATATACTACGCTCTGGCACAGCAGAGCATACCGCCCGCACCAGCTCTCTTCCATTTCCAGAACGGCTTCTTCCGGGATGGTGCCGGGGAACCGGTTGCAGAGTGCTTCCGCTTCTTCCATCGGAGTGCCGCGCTCAGGCAAAAACTGCCAGGCAATGCCCAGCAGCACGATGCGGCCATCCTTGCTACACTGCACCCGGAGCGGTGCTTGGTAACTTAGTACCCAGCCCTCCGGCAGAACTCGCGTACTCATCCCCGGCAGCGGTTTTTTCAAAATTGCAAAATGTCCTTGCTCGTTCATCGCAGAGACTTCCTCCTCACTTTTTCACGCAGCAGCTTCCAATCCTCTCTGCTGCACACGATCAGCATATGGAGCACACCGCCTACCACAGCCAGCACAACAGCCGACAGGATGAGCGTCAGCCATGAAGTGGGCGTGTACAGCCGGCTCAGGGCCTTAAACACCTCCACCAGCACACCGCAGGAGACAAGATTCCGCAGGATAGCCGGATAAAACGTCCACCATGGCTGTTCCAGCACATGGGCCATATAGAGTGGGTTGGTAATGAAGTTGATGATCATCATGATGATAACGGTCGTCCACACCACCGCATACACCCCCAGCCCGGTATATCGGATGAGCAGGTACATACCTACTACGTTGAGCAGACCGCCGCCAATGGTGATGAAGGTCGGCACCTTCTTTTTCAGCGTCAGGGTGTAAATGTAATACAGCGGCTGCATCGGCCCGCCGGGGATGGTCACCATATTGTTGATGACCGTCAGCGTGTAGATGACCGCAATATCTTCCCCAGGGATCCATAGCGTGTAAAACACCATGCCCAGCGCCACGTATCCCGCAAACACGATGTTTGAGATCATCCCCGAAAGCTTCATCGCCACCCGGAAATCCCCCATCAGGGTCTTGGTGTCGTCCTCCGCGTAGCTTTTTAGGTACATCGGCTCAAAGGCCTGCCCCACCAGCAGGAACATGCTGCTGAACATGGCGTAAAACGTTTTGGAAATAGCCAGCTGGCCCATGGCCGCAGGGGTCAGCATCAGGTTGCAGACCAGCAGATCCAGGCCGCTGTTCAGTGCATCACCCAGCGAGTTGAGAGAGGTCCACACGCCGTCCACAACCAGCCTTCGGATGGCGGTCCAGGAGAACCACTGCTTTTCCACTTTCAGTTCCGGGGTATACCGCTTGCAGATGGCCACATTGGTGAGCGCCAGAATGAAAGATGCCGCCGCAAGCCCCAGCCCGACATAGAACACATGGGGTGAGAAGAACCGGAAGCAGACCACCAGAATGGCTGCTTCGCATACATAGGCCAGTGTTTTGAACATGCCTACTACATGCAGACGGTTCTTGATGTGCGCCGACGCTGAAAACGCTGTAGTCACCGTGACCAGCCAGAAGTTCAGGAACACAAGCAAAAACAGCAGCTTGACATCTGTGACCAGATCCGCCGGGATGACCAGCAGCTTTTCCAGAAAACAGATGCCCACCAGCGCCACAGCAAACAATCCCGTCCCCAGAATGAGGTCGCCGTACACCGTGGACGAAAAATACGTATTGGCTTCGGAATAGTCCTCCCGGTGGTAGGAGACCACGATATACCGGGCCGCAAACGAGTTCAGCGCCGCCGTGATCATGGTGGCATACTGCGCAATGTTCTTGCCCAATGTCACAAACCCGTAGGCGTCGTTGCCCAGCGTCGCGCTGATCACCGGCACCAGCAGCAGGGTGATCAGCGTATTGATGATGAGCGCCCCGCCGGAAGCCAGCACCGTCTGCACCAGCCGAAGGTATCTACTTTTGGGTTCCATCGAACCGCTTCTCCCCTTTCATCCCCGGTGCATCCGGCTCAGCATCCATTCCAGCACAAACGGTACCACCGTCGGGTCAAAACTGCGCACGCCTGTGCGGCAGATATTCCACAAAATGGCCGTCCGCGCCGTGGGATGCTTCGCATAATCAACGCGGTACAGCTCGTAAATGCAGCGGAAGCCCTGCCCCACGCGGCGCAGGCTGCCGGAAACATGCTCTTCCGTTTCGTTGTACTTGAGGAACACCACATCCCGCGTGCCGCACAGCTTGTAGCGCTGTGCAAACCGGATCCACAGTTCGTAATCCTCCACAGCCGGCTGCTGGCGGAACCCGCCCAAGGCCCGCAGGGCCTCTACCCGCATCAGCGGGGCCGAAGCCGAACCGACGTAATCGGTGTAGAGCATATCCACATAGGAAGGTTCCGGTTTGAACACCTCCCACTGCCAGTTGTAATGTTCCTTGCCGGTATCCTTCTGGAATACCCGCCCGGTGCCGAACACCAGCGCGATATCTGCGTCCTGTCCAAACAGCGGAAGCAGCTTTTCCAATTTATCCGGGCACCACGCATCGTCGTCGTCCAGATAGCCCAGCACATCGCCCTTCGCCTCGGCAATCGCGTAGTTGCGCGCCGCCGAAACACCGCTGTTCTTTTCCAAAGGCAGATAGCGGATCTGCGGGAACTTTGCCACTTCCTGCGCGATCTGGGTCTGGTACGCCGTACCCAAGCCGTTATCGTCCACCAAAAGCAGTTCCATCACCGGAACGGTCTGCTCCAGCACGCTCTGAATGGAGCGCTGGAGCATCTTCCACTCCCGGTGGTAGGTCGTGATCACCGCCGTAACGCGAAGCTGTGCCATAGATTCACCTCAAGTTTTATTTTCCTCTTCTGCCGAAGGTTCTGTTTGCAAAAAGGGTCTGCGCGGGTATTTGGAAAGCTTCAGTTCCGAACCCGCGCAGGCCAGCCCCAGCATCACAAACAGGAATAAAGTCAAATAACTGGAATTCGTATACGACCGCTCGGTCAGGCCGCGGATCATCAGGGGCAGGACGAACGCCGAACAGGCCAGGTACTGATCATCCGAAAAGCTGCGGATGCGGCGGAAGCTATACAGGAACATCAAAAAATACAGCGCAATGCCGAACAACCCCACATCCAGCCACATCTCCAGCAGGGTGTTGTGGGAACCAAAGCTCATCGTTCGGAACCAGCTGTCGCGGCCGTAGCGGTCTTGCAGGGATTTCAGCGCCCGCTTGTTGTCCCAGAACATCAGCATCCCGTAGCCGGTAAAGGTGTGGCTTTCCAGCATAAAGGGGATGATTTCCTCCCACATGATGGTACGGTTGGAAAGGGTCGCGTCCTTGCCCAGCGATTCCAGAAACGGCGAGAAGATAGGCAGAATGGTCAGCGCAGCGAACAAAAAGCCCACCGAGACTACAATGTAAATGTACGACCAGTGGAACCGCGGCAGGCGGCCCTTCATTTTATCGTGCAGGTACAGGTAGGCAATGGGCACCATGGCCGTGAACAGCGCACCCACAGCCTTGGTGCTGACCAGTAAAAACAGCTGGGCACCCAGCGTGAACCACCAGAAGGGCTTCGGCGTCTCCTGCGCCCGCCGCTTGATGCGGAACGACGCCGTTTGAAGCACCAGTCCATAGGCCAGCTCTTCACCCAGCGAATTTTTGCGGTTCATCAGACCATGGAAGAGATAGCGGCCCTCTTCATCGTAGTAAAAGCCCCACTTGCGAAGCACGAAAAAAAGCAGCAGGTTCAGCAGAACAAAAAGGCCCTGTGCGTTGCAAATGAGTTCCAGCAGTCGCCCGGTATCGTAGTGGTCGGCCAGCCACAGGCCAAACAGTACCGTGACCGCCAACCGCATACAGGTGGTCAGCTCCCCTTTCACATCGCTTGTGACAAGAAAGGTCATCGCCAGCATCGCAGCCATCATCACGTAAAGGGGCCCGTACTTCTTTTTGAAGTCGAGCACCCGCAGATCCCAGATGCTGTCGCCGCTGGCCAGCAGCATGATGAGCAGTTCCACGCCGCAGGATCCATAATCGAACAGCGGCGTCAAAAAGCCATAGGTTTCTGCCAGGATGCCGGGGAAACCCAGTCGGCACACGATGCAGAGCACGACCCAGAAATCCACCACGGAATCCTTCCCGCTGATGAGACATATTTCTTTGTGCATCCGCCGTTCGTTCATCTTCTGGCCCCTTACCGTTTGGTCAATCGTCTGCGTCCTCTTCCGCAACCCCCCACCGGCCCAGCAGCCAGTAGACCACATAGCCCAACACACCGCCCAGCACATTGGCCACAATGTCGGTCAGGTCGGCCTGGCCCAGATTCAGCATCATCTGGGTGGTCTCGATCAAAATCGTCAGCAGCAGGCTGAACAGCAGCGGGCAAGTGATGTCGTCCAGCCCGTCCATGTCGATGTGCGGAAGCAAAAAACCAAATGGCATAAACAGTGCCATATTGAGGAAAATGTGCTTCATGGGCACGAGCGAGTGGGTGCGCAGAGCGTTTGCCAGCATATCCATACGGAACAGCGAGATGGTATGATCGCCCGTGGTATCGCGAAACAGCAGCGTGATATACACCACCGCCAGCAGGTAGACCACAAAAAGAGCCAGCATCCCGTAGTTCAGCTCTCGGAAATTTTCAACAAGGTAAACCACGACCGCCCCCACCGCAGCCAGCAGCGCCAGAAGCAGCAGGGCCAGCAACACCGGGCCGGTGCCCATCAAAAGCGCCGCATAGACCATGATCGCTGTCAGAAGGCCGAACAGCACCAGTAAAATCGCTACCACTACCGGGAAGGCCTGCTTCATCGTCTTCCATTTGGCCAACATCCGGAACACACCCAGACAGCTTCCGGCCAGAAGCAGGCCGATCATAATGGCCTGCAATGAAGTTTGATTGCTCAATCCGTTCTTCCTTTCCCTCGCCTTACGGCTCTTCCCCATCGTCCATATTGTCCATACCCAGATGCAGCAGGTCATCCATCACGCTCTGGGTCGAGCGTTCCTCATTGCTCAGCGGCATTTCCTCCGCCATCAGCTCCGAGAGCACATCCCGGCCGCGCTCCCCAGCCTGCTCTGCGGCAAGGTCGCCCAGCGGGTCACGCCGGGTTTGAACCGGGCGCAGTGCAGCAGGTGCTGCGGGCGCTTCCGGCACAGCAACTTCCTGTCCCGGTTTTTCCGGTGCCGCCGCTTCGGTCATCGTCTGAAAAGTAGCTTCCACCGCCGGAGCCGCAGGCGTTGTCGGCAGTTTTTCTTCGGGCAGGTCCTGCACAGCGGCCGGTACGGCCCCTTTGGCATGTTTGCCCACATATTTGGGCTTTTCGTCTTTTTTCTTTTTGCTCTTGAACAATCCAAAACCGGCCGCCTTCGGTTTTTCCGCCGCAGGTGCCGCATTTTCCTTCGGCTTCTCCGTTACCGATTTGGGCGGCACAGTCTTTGCCGCTTTCTTCGGTTTTGGTTGTCTCTCTTCTTTTTTCGGTTTCTCTTTCCGGGATTGTCTTTTCGCCTTGAGCTTTGCCATCGAGCGGGTGCGGCTCTTTTTGTCTTCAATGGACTTTGAGCTGCCATTGCCCACGCCGTTGACCATACAGCCCAGCACGCGGATGCCGGATTTGTCCAGCTTTTCCAGTGCGTTCTGGATAGCGGGCAGCGGCGTGCTGTCGTATCCGATGACATACAGCACCGTATTCGCCACGCGGTTCAGGCTCAGCGTCTCCGAGACTTCGCCCACCGGGGCGGAGTCCATAATGATATACTCGTATTTATCGGCCAAGCGCTGGATCATGTCGGTCACAGCACCGTCCAGCATCATGGCGTTGTGTTCCAGCACTGCGGGCAGAAGATCGAGGTAGCCCGTCAGCGGCGTAATGGCGTCCTCCTCGGTAGTATCACCACGATACAGCGCGTTGAGCGAGTGAATGTAGTCCACCTTATCCATAAACAGGGTGCCAAGGCTCGGGTTGCGGGTATCAAAGTCGATGAGCAGGGTGCGGTGCTCCATATCCGAAAGCTGGATGGCCAGATTGGCCGCCACCGTGGATTTGCCCTCGCCGCTGGTGGTGCTGGTCACATAGAAGCAGTGGTGATGCTCCTTGGTGCCCAAACGGTTGCGCAGGATATATGCCGCCGCCGAGTAATTTTGCAGCACATTGGAACGGTCCGGGCCGGTGGCCGTCAGCATCGAGCCCTGCCGGCTGCGGAAGAACAGTTCGTCCTGCGGAATAATGCCGATGGTTTCCAGACCAAACATCGTTTCCGCATCGCGCGGGTTGGTCAGCGTCGGGCGGAGGATCAGCTCCATCAGCGCAATGCCGATGCCACAGCAAAAGCCCAGCATCGTGAGCAGAACGGGTAGAATTTTACCCGAACCTGCCATCGACGACTGACTTACTTCCGGCGCATTGATGATGGTCAGCTGGCCCATCTGCAGTGCGGTGGGGATGTTCTGGTTTGCCACGTCGATGATGGCCTGCCAGATGCTCTCCGCTTCTTCCGCTGTGCGCCAGGTAAAGTGCATCTCGAGGATCTGCGTGGCCTGATACTGGCTGACGGTCAGGTTCGATTTCAGCTCATCCACTGTGGTGCCCAGCAGGCCCTGCTGCTGGATGACCTGTTCCAGCACCAAGTTGCTGCGGAGAACATACACCACAGCGTCCACCATATCCTCGGCTAGGTGAAAATCGTTGTTGCTGGCGATCTGTGAGCCGTTGATATATACGCCATCGGAATGGTTCTGGGTGGAAATGGCAAACGAGCCGCTGACCTCGTAGCTCCGGATGGAATCCTGCACGTAGGTCATTGCAAAGAGCACCACGCCGAATGCAAGCCCGACCAGCGTCAGCGACAGGATCATCTTCCAGCGTTTCTGCAGGACGAACAGCATATCACGGACCCGGATCTGTACTCCGCCGCTCTCCATTCGGGATCACCTCAATTCTTCCGAAAACTTACGAACGATCTTTCTTTTTGCGCTTGCACAGGACCGAAATGCCTGTGATGACGATGCCCAGCAGCACGACCACACCGCCGCCGATCAGCGCATACAGCGCCGTCTTGCTTGCGCCGACGCTCACGGTCTGGATGACTGCCTGATCTGCGACATGGAAGGTGTAGTGCTTTTCGTTGTTCTCGCCCATGGTCACATAGTACGAGCCAGCTTCCAGGTCGGTAAAGGTAATGGGCGCATTGGTGGTCGTCCAAGTGCGGATCAGGTTGTCCGATGCGTCATAGAGCGAAAGCTCCACGCCGGCACGCTGGCCGCCCAGAATGTTGGATGCCGCGCCAATGCTGACCCGGATGACCCGGTTGGTCAGGTTCAGTTCCTTCTGGGCCTCACCATCGATGCGGCCGTCGGCTGTCACATTGAAGGTATACTCCGTCGGGTCGATGGCATAATCCTCTACCGTACCGGTCTGGCAGATGGTATAGGTCGTGTTCTTTTCCAGCTCTTCCAGCACGATGCGGCCGGACGCATCCGTCGTGACCGTGGTCGTTCTGCCGTTGGCCGTGATCTGGAATGCGGCCCCCTCGATGCCGCGGGAAGAATACAGCTCATCCGCCAGCGTCAGGATGATGCGGCTGCGCTCAGAATCCACTGTGTTCAGCGGGGCTTCCACTTCGGATTTCTTTTCCACCATGCAGTCCAGTTCTTCGGGCTGTCCTGCATAGTACTGCGGGATGTCCTTCTGTCGGACGATGTACTCGCCCAGGTAAAGCTCACTGCTTTCGCCATAGCCATTCTCATCGCAGACGATCTCATCCACGATCTGGCCTTCCCGGTAGCGCAGCGTGCCGTCCTGCGTCGAGATGTCCGTCTTCGCGATCACGTCGAACGTGCCGCCGGTCACGGCCATGCCAGTCTCCGCATCGTTCATCTGTACGCGGATGATGTTCCGGGACGGGCTGAGCGGCATTTTGACTACGTAGGGGTCAGGCCAGTCGTAGAGGTCGTCCAGATCAAACTCCTGGTTCTCGGCGGCATCGTAGCCCTCCGGTTCCGTCAGTTCATGGACGATGTACTGGCCCTGCAGCAGTTTTTCCGGGAAATAGAAGGTGCCCGCTTCCGTCGTTTCGTACTTGCGGAAGGAGACCTTCTCGGGATAATATACATTTAATATCTGCAGCGAATTGTCCGCACCATACAGCTCAAACTGCACGCCTGCTTCCTTGATGGTGCGGTCTGTCTCGGCATCCACCATCACCACGAACACAGCGGACTTGATGCCCTTATCCGGGCCATCCCCTGTTCCGGTGCCGCTTCCGCCGCCACCGCCGCCGGCAACATTATCATCCGGGCCGCCGGGCAGGTCTGCAATGGAGGAGCCGTCCGGGGTGGAACCCGCACCGCCGCCGTCGTCTCCATCGGCGTCCTGATGTCCGCCGTCCGGCCGCGAGATCACCGCGCCAACGCCGTCGTAGCTGTTTGAGGACACCGAACTACCCGGGTTGGGGTCGATCTGGTCATCGTCGTCAATGTTGACCAGATAGAGCGACAGAAGCAGAATGATCAGGAGCAAAATCAAAACCAGCGCACTGAACATATCGGTTGCGGGCTGCCAGAAATTCAGTTCTTCGTTTGGACGTTTCCGTTTTGTTTTCATCGTACAGAGCCTTCGTTTGTCATGTTCTCAAATTCCTGAATGGTCACCGGCCGCGAAAGCAGGAAGCCCTGCCCTTCCGAACAGCCCGCCTTGCGCAGGATCGCCAGCTGTTCCATGCTCTCCACACCCTCTGCGATCAGGTTTAGCTTCATCTTTCGGGCCTGTGCAAACACATCCGTCACCGCACCGGCGTTCTGTCGGCCTGCAAACCGGCGCAGGTCGAGCTTGATCGCATCGGCGTTGATCTTATCGGTATCCTTCAGGACGATAAAATCGCCGTCAAAGCCATCCATCACCACACGGAACCCCTCTGCGCGCAGTTTTTCCTCGATCTCACGCACCGAGTCCATGGCATTCAGATAAGCATTTTCTGCAACCTCGATTTCCAGATAACGCGGCGGAATGCGATATTTCTTGACCAGTTTGATAAAGAAATCCACCACATCCATCGCCAGAATATCCATTTTGGTCATGTTGATCGATAAGGGAACCGGGCGGAGACCCGCATCAATCCAGTGACGCAGCGTCACGCAAACCTGTTCCCAGATATATTGATCCAGCTTGGTAATATAGCCGTTCTGCTCCAAGATCGGAATAAAGATCGAGGGCAGAATCACTCCCATTTTTCCATGATTCCAGCGAACGAGAGCTTCCGCTCCAACAACCTTTCGGGTATTGATATCAAAGCGAGGCTGCAGCTGGAAAGTAAATTCCCCGTTTCGCAAACCATCCAAAATCTGCGGCATCAGGATCTTTTCATGTTCCGCTCCGCCTGCGGCCACTGCTGGATTCGATACAGAGAATGCCGGTGTCTTGGGCAGACGATCCAACAGCTGTGCGATCCGGTTAAATTCTCTGCGCTCCCGGTAGAGTGTCTGTTCCTCTACCGACGGGATAACGTTTTTATGAAAAGAATCAACAAATAGACCCAGACTCCGCATCAGAGCATTCCACGCAGAACGATACAGAATATTAAAAATCAGCGACAAGATCACACCTGCAATGGAGGTATAGAATGCCATTTGGATACCGGACAGCAGTGTCTGCACACTGGTCAGTGCATCATTCACCGTACTGAAACCAATTCCACGGATACCGATCAGCAGACCAATAAAAGTACCCAGAATACCAAGGCTCGTCAGCATGCCTGGCACCTGGTTGACGAGTGTCTGCCAGCTATGCAGTGACAGCACATCTTCGTTGATATATTCATCAATATCGCACAGTACCTGTCCGCTCTCCTGCTGTCCCTTCACCTTGTTCCGATACTCGTCAAAGAACTGATCCAACACACGCTGCCCAAAAAATTCCTCATATCCGAGAATCGCAGACCATGTAGAACTTGTTTGAACTTCCATTGCACGGTCGATGCTTTCCAAACCACGCTCCAAAGCTTGGTCATAGCGTAGTGCCGGCAGAACTCCGCCCAGAATCGCCGCCACGATGATGCCCACCATGATAAGGATGAACAGCAGCGAGAGTACATCCGGCGAGTACAATGTAAGAACTACACCGCCAGCCAAAATCACAAGGATTAGAATATATAAACTCTTGCGCACAAATGCACACTCCTTCCCTTCAAAATCGGGAGTTTCGCACTCTCCAAAAAGTGAGCGGAATAGCCCAATATAATTATAAGTATATTACATGTATATTATACTGTCAACAACCGTGCACTCGAAACCCCTTATCTACGCATGCTGCATACGCAAGGTTTCTGATTCGTTTTCTTCTCCCCTTTTCCTCATCTTTACATCGCACCGTTTCCAAGAACGAACCCCGAAAAATGTACGACTAATCTTTATGGAATAAATCACGCGTATAAACCTTAGCCCGAACCTCATCCAAACAGCTATCACAACGGTTTGCAATGATAGTCTGACTGCGCTTCTTGAACTCCTCAAGGTCATTTACGATTTCACTACCAAAAAACGTTGTGCCATTCTCCAACGTAGGCTCGTAAATGATGACCGTTGCTCCCTTTGCTTTGATGCGCTTCATAACCCCCTGAATAGAGGACTGACGGAAATTGTCAGAATTAGACTTCATCGTCAAACGATAGACACCGATAACGCAAGATTTCTCTTTTCTTGCGTTGTACTCATTTTCTTTTCCGTAGCTGTAGTAGCCTGCCATCTGGAGTACGCGATCCGCAATAAAATCTTTGCGAGTGCGGTTGGATTCCACAATGGCTTTAATGAGGCTTTCGGGCACATCGGCATAATTGGCAAGAAGCTGCTTTGTGTCCTTGGGCAGGCAGTAGCCACCGTAACCAAAACTCGGATTGTTGTACTGGTCACCAATACGTGGGTCAAGGCAAACGCCCTTGATGATCTGCTGCGTATTCAGACCTTTCATCTCGGCGTAAGTATCAAGTTCGTTGAAATAGCTAACACGCAGTGCCAAATATGTATTCGCAAACAATTTGACTGCTTCAGCCTCGGTGAAGCCCATGAAAAGAGTATCGATATCCTCCTTAATAGCACCTTCTTGTAATAGACGCGCAAAGGTGTGTGCCGCTTCTACAAGGTTCTCATCTCGCATATCCACACCCACAATGATGCGACTAGGGTAGAGGTTGTCATACAACGCCTTGGACTCTCGCAGGAACTCCGGGCTAAAGATGATATTCGCACAGTGATATTTCTCCCGAACAGAATCTGTGAACCCCACCGGGATGGTAGATTTGATAACCATGATAGCTTCCGGATTCACTTTCATCACCAACCGGATGACAGTCTCCACCGCAGACGTGTCGAAGAAGTTTTCCCGGCTATCATAATTGGTGGGAGTCGCAATAACTACAAAATCGGCCTCTTTATATGCCATTTCTGCATCCAATGTTGCGGTCAGGTCAAGGTCTTTTTCCGCAAAATATTTTTCAATGTAGTCATCTTGAATTGGTGATTTGCGATGATTGATAAGGTCAACCTTTTCCGGCACAATATCCACCGCGGTAACATGATGGCGCTGGCTCAACAGTGTGGCGATGGACAGGCCAACATAGCCTGTACCAGCAACAGCAATATTCAGTTTCTCATATACTTTCATAGCTTTCGCCCCTCTATAATATACGCACAAAATGTTCCATGGCCTTATGGTATCATAAAGTGAATGGAATGACAAGCAACTCAAAATAAAAGCCGCATCATGTAAACCAGTGGCAAACGTGCCATAATAGCTGATAGACCCTGCCTGACGGCTTGATTTGTTATTGCCTTGTGAGCAAAGTCAAGAGAGTTTTCAGCTATTTACTAGTTGACTGCTCCCTCTTTTTTCTTTTATGGCATTGCGTGGTGATGCCTTAAGAGAATTTATTGATTTTTCGCTCTGTTCCCCAGAACGACCACCCAATCTGTTCTCCTCTTCCCCTTTTCCTCATGCCTGCATCGCATTGTTCCCAAGAACGAACCAGAAAAATGCACGATTATGACATCAATTTGCAGGTATCGAGCCATTGCGAAGCGGTTCTTCTTTTGACCAAACTCAATGTCGAGCGGCATATCGAAGTGGACGTCAGCATGGACGAGTTGGATGTGACTGCCGCAGAGAGCAAGGCGACCTAAGTGTCCGAAGGAAAAAGAGGCTGCAATTGTGGAAGCATTGAAGCATTTTCAGATGATTTAATACGCAATCACCCCAGAGAGAATAGCCTCTTGTGCGTTCTCTCTGGGGTGATTTTTGCGTTATGCTACTTCCGGGTAGCGCATATATACATACTCGTAGATTTTCTTCTGGTAGGTCTGGATATCGCTTACATCATAGCTATTGGGAAGTTCTTGCCAAAGGGTATTGCGAATCAGGTTATCCACAATCGCCTTAGTTTCCTGCTTGTCCGTCCAATGGTCGAGTTTGGCAATCTGCTGTTTGATTTTTGTCAACAAGTCCACAGACACCTTCTTGATCGTTTCAATTTCCTGCTTCGTGAGGTTCTCCGAAAACAGCAAATCGTACACTGAAAGTTCCTCATCGCTGGAAAAGCCCTCACGCACATAGCGCTGCTGCTCCGTGTCCAGTGAACTTGCAAGCTCCATCAGATCCATGAAGGTTTTCTCGATGGTCGCACGGTTCTGCTCCGCATTGTAGGCATCAATAATCTCCTGATAGCGGTCATAATAATCAATGCGCTGCGGGTTTGCAAACAACATTTTCGCCAATTGCTGATTCACCAGTTCATCCAGATCGCGCAGCAAAAGGTTCTTCCGCCGGGTGTGAGCAAACTCCCGGCTCAGCAGCTCAAAATCAATTTTGCTGATGTCAAACTGCCGGGATGGTACAGCCTCCTGATCCGGCTTTTCCACATGGATGTACTCGTTGACGATGCCGTTGATCTGCACCATCAGGTCGGTATTGTCCGCGTGTTTTCGCTTCTGCTGCAAGCCCTCGTAAATGGCGAGAATTGCGTTTTTCCGGGCGCGCACGGCATCGTCCACATCGTCACGGTCTGCGTAGCGGAACAGCCGCGCCAGTTCAGACGCATAGGTCTGGAAGGTTTTCTTGGTTTCCAGCGTCTCGCACATCGCGTTGACTGCATCCTGTACAAGGCTCATCTTTTCAAAGTCCTGTGCATCCACCAGTTCCTGCAGCCGGAACCCGTGTTCTGCCAGAAAGCCGTCCGTTTTTCCGATGACCGTGCGGATGCGCTGAATCAGCTCCGTTTTATCCACCGTTGGATCAACGCCCGCCGGGCTGTTCTTGCTGACCGTATAATCTGCCAGAGCCTTGCGCAGCGCCTTTACGATACCAATATAGTCCACGATCAGGCCGTTGCTCTTGCCCTCCGAAACACGGTTTGCACGAGCAATAGTCTGCATCAGGGTATGGGCTTTCAACGGCTTGTCCAGATACAGACAGGACAGACACTTTACATCAAAGCCCGTCAGCCACATGGCACAGACGAACACCACCCGGAACGGATTCTTGCTGTCCTTGAATTCTTTATCCAGCTCCCGCTTTTCCATTTTGGCACGGTGCGGCAGAATATCCAGCCCCCACTTTTTGAAGGTCTGCACCTCGTTCTGCTCCTGACTGATCACCACTGCCATTTCGGTTTCTTTCATCCATGCCAGTTTACGGGCAAGCTCCTGTGCTTCCTGCTGGGTCACTGTGCCCTGCCGGGCTTCCAGCTCCCTGATCTTTGCCCGCCAGTATTCCTGCACATAGTTGTACATCCGCACACAGGTGACCTTATTCAGGCAGACGAACATCGCCTTGCCGCTGGTCCAAAGGTCAGAGTAATGCTCCACAAAGTCCTTTGCAATGGAACGCAACCGTTCATCTGCGGTGAGAATATGGATCTCCTTGGCAAATTCTCGTTCCAGCTTTTCCTCCTGCGAAGGATCAAGGTCGGCAGCTTCAATGGCATCCAAAATCCGCCCGGTGATCTCCGGCTTGTCCAACTGGGCGATCTTATCCGCACGGTTCTCATAATACAGCGGCACCGTTGCGCCGTCCTCCACCGCCCGCTTGAAGTCATACACCGACAGATACCCGCCAAAGGTGCGCTCGGTGATATGGTCATCTGCCAGAAGCGGCGTACCGGTAAAGCCGATGCGGGACGCCGTGGGCAGCAGGTGCATCATGTTGTCTGCAAAAATGCCGTACTGGCTACGGTGGGCTTCATCCGACAAAATCAGAATGTCGTGATCCGGGTAGATGGGCGGCTCCTTGGGCAGGTTGAACTTCTGGATCAGGGTAAACACAAAGCTGGGGTTGCCCTGCAGCTTTTTTACAAGGTCTGTACCGCTGGATGCAATGAACTGTAAAGCCTTTGTCTTGCCCAGCAGACCGCAGTTTTCAAAGGTATCGCTGATCTGCCGGTTCAGCTCGTCACGGTCGGTCAGCACCACAATGGTGGGCGAGCCTGCAAACTTGCGCCGGATCTTCTGCGCCAGAAAGACCATCGAATAACTCTTGCCTGACCCCTGCGTGTGCCAGAACACACCCAGCCTGCCGTCTTTCAGCTTGCGGTTCTCGTAAGCACTGACGGCCTCGTTGACGCCGAGATACTGGTGGTTGCGGGCCAGAATCTTGGTGGTGCGCCCGCCGGAATGGTCGTAAAGGATGAAGTTTTCCAGCAGATCGAGGAAGGTCTTTTTCTCGCAGATGCCCCGCAGCATAGTTTCCAGCTCCACTCTGCCTGCATCGCTCTCCTTCAGACGCTTCCACTCGTGGAAGAACTCGTACTTGCTGCCAAGCGTGCCCACCTTGGCTTCCAATCCATTGGACAGCATAAGGAAGGCATTGTAATAGAACAGCTGCGGAATGGTATCGAGATAATTTCGGTAATTGTCTATGTAGGCGTTCTGCACATCCACGGTAGGCTTTTTCAGCTCGATAAACAGCAGCGGAATGCCATTGACAAAGCCCACAATGTCTGTCCGGCAGCGGTACAGCTGCGAGTGGATCTTCATCTCTTTTACGGCGAGGAAGTGGTTGTTTTCCGGGTTTTTGAAGTCGATCACCGCCGCGCTTCGGATTTCGGTGCGGCCATCCGGCCGCTTGACCGTCACCGGGATGCCATCCCGCAGCAGAAAATACTTTTCCTCGTTGATCTGCATCAGGGATGCAGTGGAAACGTGTGCCGTGAATTTCTTCTGCACCTCGTCCAGTTGGTTCGGGGTGAGCCACGGGTTCAGCCGCAAAAGCGCCTGCCGAAAATACCGGGTCAGCAGCACTTCCCCATAGCCGGTGCGGCCCAACGTCCCGTCCGGCCCCAGCTTTTCGGAGTTGTAAGCCAGCACAACCTCCCAGCCCAGAACATTTTGCAGCAGGTTGCCCGCACTGTTCTGAACAAGGACATTTTCGGAGTATTCACGGCTCATAGTGTTCCCCCTCTCTTTAGAAATTCCTCAAAGCCATTTAATTTTGTAACGCTGGCACAATGACTATCACTATATTTTTTGTATTCTTCCCAATGATACTTCGTTTTTGTTTGACAATCAATTGTTTTTGCCAATGATTCTATACTCGGCAGCTCATCCTCTATTTCTTTCTTTAAAATTTCGAGAGTACGTTTCACCTTAAAATCCGACGAAAGAACAATTCTATTGTTAAATCCATTTTTCAGGTCATCCAGTTCTGTTCTGTTTATCGCAATCTTATAGTAGAAATATGCCTGTTTCAAAATTTCCTGTATTTTCGCATACTCATTCTTTTTGAATATTTCAAGTTCTTCTTCCAAATCAGTTTTTTGCATAACAGTTTGATATTCCGTTTCTTGGATTATCCCACTTGCACGGTTTCCTTCATCCGTATAACTTTCAAACAAGTTATCTATCGCGGGTTGCTGTGGATTTTCCAAAGCCTCCGTAATATTTTTATCCATATGGCTAAAAGTGCTATATAGCCATCCCGCCGCAAAAAACAGCTTTGCTTCGGTTTCACTTTTGCAATTTTTATATTCTTGTATTGCATAGGCAAGCCCCGCTGCAAAACCCACTGCAATTCCGCCACTCACCGTCAGAGCAAAATTATTCGACATCCACCACCAATTAGGATGAAAAAATCCATTTTCTATATTCAGCGTCACAAGGTACGTTATTGCTATAAAAATTATGCACAGCATCCCATTCAGCTTGATACTCTGGATTTTTTCTTTCATTTTGCTCCCTCGCTTTCTTTTGGTTTAGTTGTTTTCTACTTTACTCCACTTCTCAATCAAGTAATTCACAAATGCCGAACAGGACACCAGCATAAACTTCGCATCTTCCGGCGGCACATTTTTGAAATCAATTCCGCCATGCCGAATTCCATTTTCATCTGAAGCATAGCCATATAAAGACTCAAATCCTTTTTCCATCGCTCCGTGAATGTGAATACCACTTTCCTCAAGTTTCTTGATTGCCTTTCCCAATGTAGCTTGTCTTCCAGATGTTCCCGTAATAACACAACACATCGCTTCCACTGCGCTGATAGCTTCTTTTACAGAGTTTTCGTAATCTGGATTTTTCAAGTCGGCATAATGCGCCAACGCCTTGCTAATATGCTGGTTTACAGAATCATATGGTGTAGTTGCCGCCTGTTCTATTGTTTCAATCTCTGCGTCATTTGTAATCGGTGTAATTTCATTCAAAACGATTCGATATCCAGCTTTTTCCTGCTCCAATATTTCATTGTACTGTCCAGCCCTTTCTTTTTTCTCCCCTGCCGTTAAAAAGGAGAGATTCACTTCAATAAAATCATAAACTTCGTACCACTCAGCATCATATAATATAAATTCTTCTAGCTTCCTCTTTGCCGCTGTTTTCAAAAAGCCAAATTTATCCGCAATTTTTTCAGCAATTGTTTCTTGAGGTCCAAGTACCCTCTCTAGATCTAATGTATCATTTTCGCCTTCCAGTATTTCTTTTTGATAAAACAAATTCCAAATTCTATTTCTCAGACTGTCTGAGACATCTTCAAATAAGACCTCTTTGGGCTCTTTATATCCATACTTTTCTGAAAACATTTTATATCTCCACCTCTCCGCTCATCAATTTGGGCAGTAGCAAATTCCTTGCCTCTCGAAGTCTTGTAATTTTCATCGAGCATTCCTTCATTTTGTCATGAATGGCTGCGAAGTTTTTCTCTGCTTGCCCTGCCATTTTCCATTCTGGTACTAGAATCTTACAATTTCCAATTGTTTCTCTGCTCAATTCAAGCTGATTTGTTGAGCCTTTTCCTGCACTCATCAAATAGTCCTGCTTCATCTTGAGCGACCAAAACAAAGATTGCTGCCCAATTTTTTCATTTGCTCGAATTAGCGTCACATGAGAGTCCAAGGTTGCATTTCCTTTCGCTTCAAAAATTTGTCCAACACGACCTAATGTTCCTGCACCTGTTGAGCAAATTACAATATCCGATTCCATCATTTCAAGCTCAGCCGGATATTTCTTTTCTTGCGTTCTCGCCTCATCGTAAGAAACAATCGTTTGACGAATGCACTTTTGATTGATTACAATGCCTCTTGCCTTCTCATTATATTTCGGCGAAATTCCTCTTCTCAGGACAGCAGATACTTCGGATACCGTGCTTTTGCTCCACCCCTCCGGCACACCATCCACAATTTTCGTGTTTTCATGCCCCGGAAAGCGCAAATCCACAAACCACTCTTTATAAAGCCGCTGGGCTGCTTCTTCCAGCAATTTGATTTGTTTCTGGTTGTTTTCAATCAGGTCATCATAGGCAGAGAGAATATCTGCAATGCGGCATTGTTCTTTATATTCTGGAATACAGAACTTGATGGTTGACAGCTTTTCCCATGAAAGATTATCCTGTGCTGTTCCCTGAGAAATTTGTTTACAATCACGTTGCAGTCTATCAAAACAGTATTTTATGAATCTAGTGTTTGCAACTCCTTCAAACGGAACAAACCCCATAATACTATCTGGGAAACAGGCCGGAAACGCCAAAACGCCCGTATCAGCAATATTTGCAGCTATCGTTATACACAACGTTCCTTTGTCCCACAATTTACTTTGTGCCAACCCACTCTCATTATATGTGTCAGAGTATTTTGTAATATAATAATCTGCATTTTTTACATCAGCTGTTTGAATAAACGGATATTTACCCCCAAAAAGTTTAGGATCATTTCTAGGCCGATGCTTCGACTTTCCTCGCGATACCGTGCCCAACTGGTCAAGCGTCTTATATTCCCACTTCATACCCCCATCTCCTCCAGATTCTTCGAGATGGTTTCCATCAGACGGTTGGACTCTGCCTGCAATTCCAGCAGTTCCTTGTGGATTTCCTTCATCCGCT
>OCHO01000352.1_pt1 | contig 43498 bp, 42 predicted proteins | sample 1538441 | NCBI WGS metagenome assembly OCHO01 (sample SAMN04571691, study PRJEB22368) | human gut metagenome | biome: human gut; material: stool | host: Homo sapiens | place: Luxembourg | collected 2012-06-29
TTAAGTAATGCATTACCTACTCCCCATCTATCTTGGTGACGAGATACACCTCTTAGTGGATATTCTTCTCCATTTAATATAAATCCGTTTTCTGGATGTATTTCAAAAGTACGGCACCCAAATCTTGTGCTTACATTGTCTAAAACTTCATCTTCTGATTTTAAATAAACTTCTGCAGTATAAAGATATGGATCTTTTCTACCATGCCATAAATGTACGTTTTCTATTTCTAAAGATGCTACAGTTTGTGAAGCAAGTGTTTCTTGCTCTACAACAACATTTCCTTCTGCATCTTTTAATGTATATATTAATTTTTGATTTTCTTTTACATTTTTAACGAATACTTCAACTTCAACTTTAGCATTTTCGCCTACTACTTCTGGAGTTACTTTTATACCAGGTGCCCCATAGTATTCTAAATCAAAGTGTGATTCATTTACTGCTATTATATTTACATTACGATAAAGTCCACCGTAGAATGTAAAGTCTGCATTTTGTGGATATACTCTATCATTTGCAGAGTTATCTAATTCGAACACAAATAAATTTTTATCTTCTAATACATCTGTTATATCAACTCTCCAAGTTGAATAACCTCCATCATGGTTAGCTAATTTTTTACCATTTACATATAATATTGCTGAAGAATTTGCTCCTTGTATTTCTAAGAAATATCTATCAGCCTTTGGTAAATCCATTTTTTCAAGTTCTTTCGCATAGAAAGCAGTTCCTCTATAAAGGTCATTTCCACCATCTTGTCCATCTATATTGTTCCAAGTATGAGGTAGGTTAACCCAATTCCATCTTTCAGGCATTGTAGTTGGTGCTTCTACAGCTTCTTTAGAAAATCCCCATTTAGTATTAAAATTATATATTTGTCTCATATATATTTCCCCCTTATTTTTATCTCAAAACAAAATACATATTCTAATTTCATTGAAGTTATAATACATATTTTTATATTGCAAGTACTTACTGCAATATATTTAACACATGTTTTGAATTTGTTATTTTTTATAACGATATGTTAATTGTATCACAAAAAAATGTTTTCATAATGCTCGAATACGATTATAATATTCACATATACGTTTTTTCAAAATTTTTTATTATATATTATATAACTATAAAGGAGATTGTTTTATGCAAACAGATATTTTAGATTTTACAATAAAATTATTATCAAAATGTATTCCTGTGAAAGTACGTAAATTAAAAAAATCAACATTAGAATCACTTCGTACAGAAGGATATTCTGATTTTTCATCAATGATAAATTATCATCTTACAAAATGTTTAAAAATTTACCTTAATCAATGCGGAAGTTCGGTAATTACAAATATAACTACACCATTTAATACTCAGTATTACACACTATGCATCTCAGAAAATCGTGATGAACATCTTATGATTGGTCCATTTTTAGAAAATCCTATTACAGGTAATTTAGTTTATGAAATTATAAGCAATTTACAACTCAGCTTAGATTATGCTGCAAAACTAAAACTATATTATCAGTCAGTTCCTTCTATAGATTCTGCTGAGATATTTGAAATTTTATATACTATTAATGAATATATTACTAAAAGTTCTATTCCACCCAAAATAAATAATTTAGACTTAAGTATTTTGTCTAAACAAGATTCAAGCTATGATATTTTTACAGAAGAGATGAATCGAACTTCTATGTATAAAATACTTGAGGAAAGATACATATCAGAAGGGAAACTTTTATCTTATATTACAAAAGGGGATTTAAATCGTGCACAAGCCCATCTTGAAAAATATAGTTCAAGCCTAAGTGATATTAATAACGCATCTGATTCAATAAGAGATACAAAAAATTTATTATTAAGTGGTAATACTTTATTCCGTAAAGCCTCACATATGGGCGGTGTTCCTCCTATATATTTAGATGAGTTATCAAGAAAATGGGCAAAAAAAATAGAACATGCACCATCTTTTGAAACATTAAATAATTTCCCTCAAGAAATGGTCCGTTCTTATTGTTTATTGACAAAAAAACATTCACTATCCCAATTTTCTCCTACTGTAAAAGCTACTTTTACTTTTATAAATTTGAACCTATCATCAAACCTCTCTGTTAAGAAAGTTGCCAATGAAATAGGTTTATCTCCTGATCACCTTACAAGATTATTTAAAAAAGAAACTGGGTTTAATATTATTACATTTATTAATAAAAAACGAATTGATACTTCTCTTGAATTATTAAAAACTACGGACTTGTCCATAGCCGAAATAGGAGATTTGATTGGACTTAATAATACATCTTATTTTTATACATTATTTAAAAAGGAAACAGGTATGTCTCCAAAACAGTATCGAGATAGTTTAAGTTCAAAATAAAAAATGTTACTATTGTATAGAATCAAATTTATACAATAATTAAAATTAATAATTATAATAGAAAAGGGCTTTTTAAGCCCTTATTTATGATCTTAAAACATATCAATAATTTTTTAATCAAATGGTTGTTCTTCTAATACCCATGGTAATTCAATATTTGTTACTTGTGCAATAAAGTATGGTTTTGACATACCTGTATTAACATAAATATGTGCATCAGTATCATGTCTATATAATGTTATAACTGCATCTTCATCATATAATACAGTCTTATCTTCAAATAATTCGCCTTTAACTAAATAGTAACTTTCGTAAATACGCTTATCTCCTTTTTCATTCCAACAAAAATCTATTATTTCTAATGGATAATCTACATTAATACCTAGCTCAGCTAATACCTTTGTTGCTTTTGGATATTCTTTTTCAAAAGTTTTTAAATAATTTTTGCAATACATACACTGACAATGTTCATTATATGTATCTAAATACGAATTGGTCGCTTCTACATCAACATTATATTTCAACTTAATTTCCTCCTTAATTTGTCTTTGTACGATCTATATATTTTGTATCTTATCATTAATTCTAATATTTACAATATTAATTTACAATATCATTATATATGTCAATAAATATAAACTACTCACTCTACTAAAAATCCAATTTTAAATAATTGAAATTAGTTATAAAAAATGTTATTCTATCAAAAGTAAATTCGCCAAAAGACCGTTAAAATATGGCGATTTTTTTAAATAGTAAAGAGAGGTAATTATATGATAAAATTTGAAAAATTATCGTACTCATTCCCACAAAGGGACTTATATAATAATGTTTCATTTACATTAGAAGAAGGTCAACATTGTGCTTTTATAGGTGCAAGTGGTAGTGGAAAAAGTACACTTATAGATATAATCATGGATCCAGAAAAATACTTATTTGATGGTAAGTTAGAAATGGAGCCAAACTTAAAAATCGGATACGTAAGCCAATTCACTCAAAGAGACAAAGCAAATGATATAACTGTTTTTGAGTATATTGCAGAAGAATTTATAAAACTTGAAAATGAAATAGCCACTCTTTGTGCTGAGATGGGAACTACTGACGATATAGAAACTGTATTAGAAAAATATCAAGAAGCTTTAGATGCATTTGATGCAATCGATGGTGATAATTATGAAAATAATATCAACAAGAAATTAAATATAGCTGACTTCGGTAATCACAGAGATAGAATGATTTCTGAACTTAGTGGTGGAGAATTTAAACTTATCCAAGTAATAAAAGAAATGCTTAATAACCCAGATTTAATAATTATGGATGAACCTGATGTATTCTTAGACTTTGAAAATCTTAATGCATTAAAAAACTTAATTAATTCTCATAAAAAAACTATCTTAGTAATTACACATAATAGATATTTATTAAACCATTGCTTCAATAAAATTATTCATCTTGAAAATACTGAACTTCAAGAATTTGATGGAAGATATATTGACTATAACTTCTCTCTTCTTCAAACTAAAATTGAATTACAAGAGATGGCAATGGCTGATGAAGAAGAAATCGCTAGAAATGAAGCATTAATCGAAGTATTAAGAGAAAAAGCAACTTATAATGCAGATGCTTCTAGAGGTAGAGCATTAAAAGCTAGAGTTAAAATTCAAGAAAGATTAGAAGCAAATAGAATCAAACATCCATTTGTAGATATAAAACAACCTTACATTAACTTAGAAACTAATAATGAAATTGAAGAAACTATAGCCTTAAAAACATCTGATTTTGGTATTTCATTTGATGAAACACTTTTAGAAAATGTTAACTTTGAAATAAAATCTACTGATAAAGTAGCTATAGTTGGTACAAACGGCGTTGGAAAAACTACTTTATTAAGACAAATATTCAAAAATAATAATGAATCTATTAAAATAGATGAAAATATTAAATTAGCATATTTATCTCAAATGCAAAGTGAAGTAGTAAACGAATCTAACACAATACTTCAAGAATTCTATGATGTTGGTTTTGAAACTTATGGTGAAATAAGAAGATATCTTGGAAGATATGGATTTGATTCAGATATTCTTACACAAAAAATAGATTCTTTATCTGGTGGAGAAAAAAATATCCTTCAACTAGCTAAAGTTTCTGCTAGTAAAGCAAATATGTTACTAATGGATGAACCTACAAGCCACTTAGATATTTATTCGCAAATGGCTTTAGAAAAAGCTATCCAAAATTATAAAGGTGCTATATTAATGGTTTCTCATGATTACCATTTCATAGTTAACTGTGCAGATTATGTTCTTCTTATTGAAGATAAAACAGTAAGAAAAGTAAGCATGCGTAAATTTAGAAAAATGATTTATGCTAATCACTTTGACAAAGACTATCTACAAATTGAAGAAAAGAAAAAATCTCTTGAAATGCAAATTGCTTATGCATTAAAAGATACTGATTTTGAGCGTGCAAGAACTCTATCTGAGAAATTAGAAGAAATAATTAAATCACTTTAAATACTATCCCCTTATGATTTATTAATTTAAAAATCATAAGGGGTATTTTTATATATTTATTAAAAAAATATATGCTCCAATTATTAACTATTTTATATTTTTTGTATACCTAAATCAATTTTTTTGGTATTATATATAGGTATGTGTATACAAAGTACATTAATTAATATATTTTTATAGGAGGTTTCACGATGAATAACGAAACAAAAGTTAAAGTTGTAACTGCTGATCCTTCAGCATTAGGACTTTTCGGATTAGCAATAATAACATTAGTAGCTTCATCTCAAAAACTTGGATTAACTAATGGTGTATCTCTAGTTTTCCCATGGGCTATATTCTTAGGAGCAAGTGCTCAATTAATGGCATCAATAAATGATTTCAAACACAACAATACATTCGGTGCAACTGCATTCGGTGCTTATGCATTCTTCTGGTATGCAGTAGGATTCACTTGGTTAATGCAAAACGGTGTGTTCGGAGAAAAATTAGCTGCTGCTTGTGATACAAAACAATTAGGATTCGCTTACTTAGGATACCTAATATTCACTATATTCATGACTATAGGAGCTATGGAAACTCATAAAGTATTATTCACTATATTTGTTCTTATAGACTTCTTATTCATAGGATTAACATTAACTTCATTCGGAATAATGGAGCATGCAACTCATATGTTAGCTGCTTACTCTGAATTAGCTATAGCTATAGTTTCATTCTATGGATGTGGTGCTGCAGTATTAAATACTCACTTCGGAAGAGTATTCTTACCAGTTGGTAAACCATTTGGAATATTTAAAAAATAATAATTTTTATATATAGAAGACCGTCACCAAGTAAATAAAAATTTACTTGATGACGGTCATTTTTATATAAACACGCTCCGTTACTTATGATACGGTTCTCCATTATTTATTCTATAAGCTCTATAGACTTGCTCTAATAAAATTAATCTCATTAATTGATGTGGGAATGTCATTTTTGAGAAAGATAACTTATAATCTGCTCTTGATAAAACTTCATCTGAAAGACCTAACGAACCACCAATTACGAAAGTTATGTTACTTACACCCCTTACACCTAATTTATTTATAGTCTGTGCAAGTTCTTCTGATGATAAATTTTTTCCATCTATTGCAAGAGCTATAACATAGCTATTATCTTTTATCTTAGATAGAATTTTCTTCCCTTCTTTTTCTTTTATAATTAACATTTCTTTATCACTTAGATTTTCTGGAGCTTTTTCATCCTCTAGCTCTATTATTTCTAATTTGCAATATTTAGATAATCTTTTTTTGAATTCATCTATACCTAATTTCAAATATTTTTCTTTAATTTTTCCGACGCATACTATATTTATTCTCATATAATCTATACTACTTTATATAAGTAGCATTTCCTCCTTTATATATTATCGTTCCTTTTTTATTAAATGTTAAAATGCTTTATTCTACATTTAAATAATCCTATTTGATTATATTATACCAATTTGCTTTTGTATATATTTTAAAATACAAGATTTATTGCAATAGTTAGAAATAAACAAAAATTCACATACTTATCCACATATCCACAGTTGATAATTAGAAAACAGTGGATAAATATTTATTTTACTAACTATTTTTATAATTTTAAACCTATAATGTATAAATTTAGCATTAAAAAATCCGCCAAATATAGTGGCGGACGATTTTTTTAATATTTTATTTATAATAATGCAATTAATGATTCAACATCTTCTCTTTTTGTAGCCCAGCTTGTTGCAAATCTGACTACTGTATGTGAATCATTGTATTTTTCCCAAAAACTAAATCTAACGTATTTTGATAGTTCATTCATTTTACTATTTTCTAATATGATAAATTGCTGGTTTGTAGGTGAATCTAAGTAAAACTTATATCCTTTATCAGCTAGTCCTTTTTTTAATAGTTCTGCCATATATATTGCATTTTTTGCTATATCAAAATAAAGATTATCTGTAAATAATGCATCAAATTGAACACCTAATAATCTTCCTTTTGCAAGTAAAGCACCATGTTGTTTTACCATTGTTGTAAAGTGTTTCGGCATATTATTTTTAGTAAATACTACTGCTTCTCCACATAATGCTCCAATTTTTGTTCCACCTATATAAAAAATATCACAGTATTTTGCTATGGTTTTGATATCTACATCAGTTTCCTTTGCCATTACTCCATAGCCTAATCTAGCACCATCTAAAAATAATGGTAATTCAAATTCTCTACAAATCGTAGATATTTTTTCTAATTCATCTTTTGTATATAATGTTCCATATTCTGTTGGATGTGATATATAAACCATTCCCGGAAATACCATATGTTCATGGTTTCCATCATTAAAAAATGTTTCTAAAAAATCTTTTAACTCTGTTGCATCTATTTTTCCATTATGTTGTGGAACTGTTAAAACTTTATGTCCTGTATATTCTATAGCTCCTGCTTCATGCACGCTGACATGTCCAGTTTCCGCTGATACAACTCCTTCATATGGTTTTAATGTTGTATCTATAATTATTTGATTTGTTTGTGTTCCACCAACTAAAAAATAAACTTCTGCATTTTCGCATCCACAAGCTTTTTTAATTTTTTCTTTTGCTTTTTCACAATATTCATCACTTCCATATCCAGAAAGTTTCTCATAATTAGTTTTTATTAATGCTTCTAAAACTTTATCATGTGCCCCTTCTGAATAATCATTTTCAAAATATAACATATATATTTCCCCCTTAATTAAATTTGTCTATTCATATTTCTATAGTTCATAAACCTTTGAAACTTTATCTCTTGATAATACATCTAATATTAAATCTTTTCCTATTATCATGTTATTTTTAGTTAAAACATTTTTTGATGTTGCATATGCTAACTCAGGAAAATTATTTTCTTTGCTTAAATGCGCTAATAGTATTGATTCCGTTCCTCCCTCTACTAGCTCTGTACAAAAACTTGCAGCTTCTTCATTTGATAAATGACCGCCTTCAGACATTACCCTCTTTTTAAGTGCGTATGAATAACTTCCCATCATAAGCATATTAGGATCATAATTTGATTCTAACACTACTAATTTTGAACCTTTTACATTTTTTCTTATATTTTCAGTTATATATCCTATATCAGTTGCTATAGACATTTTTTCTTTTTCTGAATAGATATTATATCCCACTGCATCTTCCGAGTCATGTGGTATTGAAAAAGGTCTTATCTTTAAATCTCCTAAAACATAAGTTTTATCATTATCAAAAACCACCATATTTTCTTCTTTTATATTTCCGATTTTATCTTTCATTGAACACCATGTTTTTAAATTTGCATATATAGGTATGTCTAATTTTCTAGACATAATTCCTGCACCTTTTATATGGTCAGAATGTTCATGAGTTATAAATATTCCACGTATTTTTTCTATATCAAAATCAGCTTGTTGTATTCCTGATGTTATTGTTTTTCCTGCTAGTCCTGCATCTACTAAAATTCCCGTATCTTTATAAGTTACAACATGGCAATTCCCACTACTTCCACTTCCAATTGAACAATATTTTAACACCTTACCGCTCCTCTCTATCTTAACTTCTACATAATATTATACCAAAAAAATAGAGTGTGAGACGTTTTTCCACACCCTATTTAAAGATTACCTCATTATTTATATCTTAAACATTATATATATCTTAACTACATTTATCAACTATCTTATTTATATCCACCCCTTTATCCTTCCATAATTTCATAAATTGTTCTCCATTAACATTTTGGAACATATAACTCTGACAGTATTCTTGTAATGTTTCAAAGAAAATCTTATCTCCAACTTCTTTTCTTATTTCATTAAAAACTACTGCACCTTTTGTATATACATTTAAACTATATTCTGATGAGCTACCAAATTCATTAATTGCTTTAAACATATCTTCTCCTCTATAATTTTCACTTTGAACTTTCATAGTCTTCATCAATTTATCACTTACGTCTTTACCATATCTGCTTTCAAAATATAAAATAGTAGAATATTCCGTAAGCGCTTCATCAAGCCATGGTTCACTTACTTCATCATTTCCAACTATGCTATACCACCATTGATGTGCTGTTTCATGCGCAATTACATACTCTAGCAAGAACTTACTATCTTCATCATATAAATTTTTGTCTATCATTACTAAAGTCGGATATTCCATTCCTCCTATAAAGAAATCACTCGCTACTACTGAATATGTATCGTATGGATATTCTGTAAACAACTCGCTAAATACTTTTATTGATTCTTTTGCAATTTTATTTGCCTCAACTGCTAAATCTTTGTCTAAACTATATGTAATAATAGAAGTTTTTCCATAAACACTTTTATTTATTATAAATTTATCACTTAATATCATTGCAAAATCTCTTACTTTTTTAGCTTGTAACTTACAAAGTTTTTTATCTTTATCTTTCTTTTCTTCTATTATTGAACCTGTACTAGCAATTTCATATTTGTTTGGAACTAAAATATTAACTGTAAAATTACTTGTATCACTATAAAATGGGTCTCCTATTGCTGAGTAACTTCCTAAATTCCATCCTTTTTCATCATAAACACATGCTATTGGAAACCAGTTAGTTATATTTATCGTATCATCACCATATCCAAAACGACCTAAGCAATTAGGTAATTTCACATTATATTTCATATCGATAGAACATTTCTCACCCTTTTTTAACTCTTTATCTAATTGGATTTCTAAAATATCTTTTTTATCTCCTGTTATATTGTATTTTAATTTTTTATTACTATTTAAAATGTTTAATATGTCTATGTATCCCCTATTAAAACCATTTGGGTAAGCTTGTTCCATTTCTTCCTTTTCAAAAGGGCATGTTTCGCTATCCGAAAAAGCATTTGGATAGATATGCATATACAACTTGTCTAAAGTTTTGCCAGTATTATTTACATATGTAATATTTTGATTACACTCAATTATCTTATCTTTATCATTAAATACAACATCAATTATGTAATTATTTATTTGTTTGTCATCTACTATTTGCATAGTATCATTCTCTGTCTTATGATTAATAAGAAAAAATACCCCTATAGCACAGAGTATAATAAGTATAACTAAGGCTATCTTTCTCCTTTTCTTATTAAAGTTTATAACCATTTTATTTCCCCTCCCATTTTACATGCATATTTTTTTTTTTTTAGTTCAAAGATAAAACTATAATGTCTTATGTTATAATTTATCTGAGGTGATGAAATGTTTTTTAAAGAAGTTAATAAAAAAGATTCTGGAGATACTATAATCTCTAATATCTTCATAGATATATTTATGCCTATGGCTAATGGATTATACGTACAAGTTTATCTTTTAGGCTATCGACAAGCATGTGATTCTAAGGCCAATCCAAATTTTAATAATATTTCATTGGCTAAAAATTTAGGGGTTCCCTTATCAGATGTAATCAATGCTTGGAAGTATTGGGAACAACAAAAACTAGTAAAAATACATAAAAATGATGTTGAAGATGACTTTGATTTTTCAATTGAATTTGTAAATTTAAGAGATTTTTATATGAATAATATTGATAATAATAAAACTGTTGCCCCAGTCAAATCAGATACTGATAAACTGTTAGAAGCTAGAAATAACCCTAGCATTGTCAGAATGTTTAATTCTATAAACAAGATAATAGGAAGACCTTTAGTTCCAAGTGAAAATATGAAAATATTAGAGCTTATTAATGAATATAATTTAACTCCTGACTTAGTAGTATATGCATACGAATATAGTAAGGAGCAAAAAAACGGCAACCCTAAACCTTTAATTTATGTTGAAAGCGTACTTAGAAATTGGTATGATGCAAATATAATTTCTGTTGAAGATGCTAAAAATAGTTTTACAGCTAGAAAAGATAGATATTCTATTTATCGTAGTATATTAAATCAACTTGGTTTCTCTAATAGACAACCAACAGATTCAGAAAAAGAAATTATAGATATCTGGATTGATAAATACAATTTTAGTCAAGAATTAATATCATATGCATGTTCTAAGAGTATAAATACTCCAAATCCGTCTATATCTTATATAAATGGTATAATGGAAAATTGGTACTCTAAAGATATAACGACTATAGAAGATGTTGAAAAAGAAGAAGCTGAATTTAAAGCTAGTAAACAAAAAGAAAAAGAAGAAAATCAAAAGAAAAAAGAAACTAAAACTTATAATTACAACAACAATACTAACTATAGTAAAGATAGAGCTCCAAAGGTAGTTACTAGATATCACAATAGTTTTAATGAGCACTTCAGAAAATATTCTGAAGATGAGTTAGAAGCAAAATTACTCAAAGTTCAAAATTCAAAAAAAGCAAAGTAGGTGATTAATTAATTGAAAGACTCAGCAGTAAGAGAAATTCTTTTTTCGTATCAAAAGAAAAGAGATAAGGCAGAATATGAATTTGAAGAAAGAAAAAAGAGAATATATAACAAGTTTCCGGAAATAGAAAAAATCGACGATGAAATAACTAATGTTGGACTAAAAATGATGAGATTAGTTTTATCTACTTCTCCTGATAAAGAAAATTTATTGGCTAAGTGTAGAGAAGATATAAACTCGTTAAAAGAAGAAAAACAAAACTTCTTAAAAATGCATAATATCCCTGAACATGATTTAGAAATTCAATATGAATGTCCTATATGCGAAGATACTGGATTTTTAAAAAACGGAGAAAAATGCAATTGTTTTAAACAAGCTCTTATAAATGAATATTATAAAATGTCCAATATATCAAGAAACTTCAAAACACAAAACTTTAATACATTAGATCTTTCTCTATTTTCAGATGATATAATACCAGAACTAAATATATCATCAAAACAAAATATACTTGAAATATCAGCAATATGTGAAATGTTTGTGCAGAATTTCACTAAAGATAATGAAGAAAATCTATTATTCTATGGAGATACAGGTTTAGGAAAAACCTTTATGTCAAATTGCATTGCAAAAGCATTATTAGACAAAGGATTTACGGTTATATATCAAACATCATTTAAAATGTTTGAAATTATAGAAGAATACAAATTCCATAATATAAATAATTCTATATCAAAAGAAAACTACAATAATTTATTTGAATGTGATTTATTAATAATCGACGACCTTGGTACTGAGCTTACTAATACTTTTACAGTCAGTGAATTATTTATGATATTAAATACTAGACTTTTAAATAAAAAGAAAACTATAATATCAACTAATTTCTCCCTTGGAAAATTAGCTGAAACTTATACAGAAAGAATCTCATCTAGAATTTTTGATAAATTTACATTAGTTAAATTTGTTGGAAAAGATTTAAGATGGGAAAGTAAATTTGATTAAAAAAAGGATGTACCATTTAGATTCTAATCTAATGATACATCCTTTTTATTTTATATTAATGCTTAAATAATTTAGATATTATTTATCGAATACATTTTTTCTTATTATAGTTTGAGCTCTGTTTGGTCCAACTGAAACTAAGTCTACGTTAACACCTATTAACTCTTCTATTCTTGTTATATATTTTTTAGCGTTTTCTGGAAGATCTTCGTATTTTTCAACTTTAGTTATATCTTCTGTCCAACCTGGCATTGTTTCATAAACAGGTTCACATTTAGCTAATTGTTCTAATGAAGCTGGGAAGTTTTCTAATATTTCATCTCCACATTTGTAAGCTGTACATACTTGTATTTCTTCGAATCCAGTTAATACATCTAATAACATGAATGCTATACTAGTTAAACCGTTTGTTCTAGCTGCATATTTAACAACAACAGCATCGAACCATCCACATCTTCTTGATCTACCTGTTACTGTACCGAATTCATGACCTTTTATTCTTATTTGGTCACCTATTTCGTTTAATTGTTCAGTAACGAATGGCCCTTCACCAACTCTTGTAGTATAAGCTTTAACTATACCAACAACGTCTTTTATCATGTTTGGACCTACACCAGCACCAACTGCGAATCCACCTGATGTTGGGTGAGAAGAAGTAACGAATGGGTATGTTCCTAAATCTAAGTCTAGTAAAGTACCTTGTGCTCCTTCAAATAAAACTTTTTTACCAGCTTTTATTGCATCATAAACTATTACAGTTGTATCAGCAACAAATGGTCTTAATTTTTCTGCGTATTCCATGAATTCAGCATATATTTCATCGTAGTTGAACATATCTGCTTCTTTATCATATACACCTTTAACTATTTTATTTTTTGCATCTACTTGACCTTTTAATTTTTTAGCAAATACTTCTTTATCCATTAAGTCGCATATTCTTATACCAGATCTTTCAGTTTTATCCATATAGCAAGGACCTATACCTCTTTTAGTAGTTCCTATTTTGTTATCGCCTCTTGCTTCTTCTGCTAAACCATCAAGTTCTTTGTGGTATGGGAATATTATGTGAGCTCTATCACTTACTTTTATATTCTTTGTATCTATGCCGTTTTCTTGTAACATTTCAAGTTCTTCAAAGAATCCTTTTGGATCAAATACTATACCGTTTCCTATAACATTTATAGTGTTTGGATTTAATATCCCAGATGGTATTAATCTTAATGCGAATTTTTTCCCATCTACAACTATAGTATGCCCAGCGTTATTTCCACCTTGAGCTCTTATTACTACATCTGCTTGAGTAGCTAAGAAATCTATTACTTTACCTTTTCCTTCGTCTCCCCATTGAGAGCCTACTATTGCTACTGTTTTCATACGTTCACCTCTATATAAATTATTATTAATTTTCGAACACTTACGTCTATTAGTTTATCAAACATTCGATTTTATTGCAACTTTATTTAAAAGAGAAATAATTTAATTTGTATTTGTTGATAATTAGAAAATTTATCAACAAAAATTATACACAATTATCAACAGAGGCCTGTGGATATTGTGTATAATTTTTTAGTTTCTTTATTTTAATATTTACAATTTTTATAAATATATATATTTTTTTAGTTTTATTCTTCTCTCATTTTATCGGCAAATTTTTGTATTTCACCAAACCAAACTAGTTCAACTGTTCCAGTTTCTCCATGTCTGTTTTTAGCCACAATAACTTCACCGATATTTTTTCTTTCTGTATCTGGATTATAATATTCGTCCCTATATAAAAACATTACTATATCGGCATCCTGTTCTATAGAACCTGATTCTCTCAAGTCTGAAAGCATCGGTCTATGATCTGCCCTTTGTTCTGGGGCTCTTGATAACTGAGATAATGCAACAACTGGACAATCCAATTCTTTAGCTAATATTTTCAACGATCTAGATATCTTAGCAATTTCTTGTTGTCTACTTTCGTTATGGCCTTCACCTTCCATAAGCTGTAAGTAGTCTATCAATACTAAATCTAATCCCTTTTCTATTTTCAACTTTCTACATTTTGATCTTAATTCAGATATTTTTATACCTGGTGTATCATCTATATGAATTTTCGCTCCCGATAATACTGCCATACCATCTGTTATTCTCGGCCAATCATTGGCAGCTAGTGTTCCGGTCTTGATTTTCTTTAATTCTACACTAGATTGAGCTGCTACCATACGTTGAACAAGCTGTTCCTTCGACATCTCGAGACTAAATACTGCAACTGATGCATCACCTTTTAAGGCTGCATTTTGTACTAAGTTAAGTGCAAATGCTGTTTTACCCATAGCAGGACGTGCCGCTATTAGTAACAAATCCGATCTTTGAAGACCATTTATTTTTTTATTTAAATCTCTAAATCCCGTAGTTAATCCTGTAACATCGCTTTTTTCTTCATATAATTTTTCTAGCATAGAAAGAGTTTCTGTTAAAACTTGATTTATCGGCTGAAAATCATTAGTTGTTCTCTCTTGAGATATATCAAAAATCTTTTTCTCTGCATTTTCTAAAACGTCTTCAACTTTTGTAGAGCTATCATAACCTAAATTTATAATATCATTTGCTGCTGATATTAATTGTCTAGATATAGATTTTTCTTTTACTATATTTATATAGTATTTTATATTAGATGTTGTAGGAACAATCGTCGATAAGCTTGTTATATATGCTATTCCTCCTATATCATCTAAATACCCCTGATCTCTTAGTTCATCTGCTAATGTTATTAAGTCAATTTCAGATTGATTGTTATAAAGTTTCAGCATACATTCATAAATTACTCTATGTGCTTCTTTATAAAAATCTTCTGGTATTAATGTTTCTGAAACACTTATCATAGCATCTTTATCTAGTAATATAGATCCTAATACGGACTGTTCTGCTTCCACACTATGTGGAGGAATTCTTGTATTATCCTCCATTATTTATCACCTCAAGTTCAGGTTTATTTTTCTTTAATGTCTACTCTTATTTTTGTAACAACTTTTTGATGAATTTTTATTTCAACGAATCTAGAACCTAATACTCTTATTGGTTCATTTAAAAGTACTTTTCTTTTATCTACTGTTATACCTTTTTGTTTTTTAAGTTGTTCAGCTATTTCTTTTGCAGTTATAGAACCGAATAATCTTCCGCCTTCTCCTGCTTTTGAATATATTTCTATATTCATTTCTTTCATTTTATCGCCTAATTCAACAGCTTCTTCATACTCTTTTTGAGCTTTTATTTCTGCTGATTTATTTTGTTCTTTTAATTCTTTAACAGCTTGGTTATCTGCTAATTTTGCCATTTTTTTAGGTAGTAAGAAGTTTCTTGCATAACCATCACTTACTTCTTTAACCTCACCTTTTTTTCCTGTGCCTTTAACGTCTTTTAATAATATTACTTTCATTGATTTTCCTCCTCTAAATATTCTTCTATTATCTGATGCACCTTTTTATAAGCTTGATTTAGTGTTACATTTTTAAGTTGAGCACCAGCTATATCTATATGTCCGCCGCCTCCTAGCTTTTCCATGAGTACGTGAACGTTGATTTGTCCTAATGACCTCGCACTTATAAATACTGTGTCATTTTTGTGTCCTAGGATAAAAGAAGCTTCAACATTTTTAATATTTAAAAGTTCATCAGCTGCCTTAGCTATGACCACATTTATATTGCTTATTTCTGATTCAGAATAAGCTATACAAATTCTTTTATTTATTATTTTAGTATTTTTTATAATATCAGCTCTAGCAATAAAATCTTCTACATTTGATTTAAATAACATCTTAGTTTCAACAGTATCTGCACCGATTTTTTTCAAGTATGATGCAGCTTCAAAAGTTCTTACACCTGTCTTAAATGCAAAGAATTTTGTATCTAAGTTAATTCCTGCAAGCAAGCCTTCTGCTGTTAATTTATTTATCTTAACATCTTCTTCTAAATACTGAATAAGTTCTGTTACCATTTCACATGTAGATGATACATATATTTCATGGAATAATAAAACTGTATCTTTTATAAATTCCACACCTCTTCTATGATGGTCTATTACTATTACCTTTTTAGCAATATTTAATAATTCTTGGCATTCTGTATAGCTTGGCCTATGAGTATCCACAACAATTACAACTGTATCTTTGTTGCAGTTTTTTATGGCCTCCTCACATGTTATAAATAGACCTTTGTAATATTCCTGTTTCTTTACTCTCTTAACGAATTCTTCTATAGAATCGTTAACTTGGTCTAATACTATATTGGCTGATTTACCACAAGATTTACATATGTCAAATATACCTACAGCTGCACCCATCGCATCTAAATCTGGATATTTATGTCCCATAATGTATATATTATTACTTTGTGAGATTACTTCTTTAAGTGCATATCCTATTAATCTAGATTTAACTTTTGTAGTTTTTTCTACTGCTTTTGACTTTCCACCATAAAACTCGAATTTGTCTTGAGTTTTAACAACAGCTTGGTCTCCACCTCTACCTAACGCTAAATCTAATGCACCGTTTGCACGTTGCAAATCTTTATATAAAGAATCACCTTCTCTACCAACTCCTATACTTATAGTAACTGGAAGAGTATTCTCACAGTTTATATTTCTTATAGTATCCAATATAGCGAATTTATTTTCTTGTAGTTTTTTTAATTCTTTTTCTCTAGTGAAAAAGACATATTTATCTTTAGATGTTTTTTTGATTGCCCCTTTAAGTTCATTTTCAAAAATAGATGTAAATATACGTTCCAATTCAACTGTTATTAAAGATCTCTTTTCTTCTGGAGCACTTTTTAAAACTTCATCATATTCATCAACTTGAATTAACATAATTACATTTTTATCATCTTCATATTGTTGTTTTAGTTGTAAATATTCAGTTTTATCCATCCAATATAACATCATTAGATATTTTGCATTGTCATTTTGTTCATTTTTTATAACATTATAAACAACAGTATACTGTCTATCTTTATATTCAACATCAGTATACATTTCTTTATTCTCATTTAAAACTTTTCTTAAATCTAAGTTTGGTATTATATTATCTATATTTTCACCTAATAAATCTGGTGAACCTGTCATTTCATAAAACTTATTGTTATACCAATTTATATTCCCGTCGAATTCTAATATACAAAGAGGAATTGGTAAATTCATTATAGCTTTTTTTGTTGTTTCATCCATATCTAACGACAAATTCTGAATATATTTATTCCATTCCTTTTTTCTAAAATTAGCGATTCTCCAGTTGTGAAAGACTATATATATGAATCCAAAGAAAAATAAGCCTCCTAAGTATAAATTGTAAGCAAGAAGCAGTATACTCATTATCCCTATTATCAATATATAAGCATTTATTTCTGGCATATTTATTTTAAAATTTGGCTTATTCCTCATATTTATCCTCCTATATTAATTCACAACTTTTTACTTTTCTAAAATCGAATATACTATCTACCATTCCTAATATAGAAATTCCCATAATTCCTACTATACTTACAGCTATTATTCCTAATATGAATTTTATTACATGACCTGCTTTAAGCCATTTTTTTGTGAAGAATATAGCCACAGATACTCCTTGTATAAGGAATAATATATAGAATATTAATTCTAAGTTTACTAATATTAAATCTGTATATAATGGGATATTTAATATTTCAATTAACATTATAAGTATATATAAAACAAACGAAGTTAATACAGCATTTCCCGGTAAATAAAATCGAGAAAACTTAATTCCTTTTAGAGTTTCTTTTATATTATTTTTTCTTATTTTCTTTAAGGTGAATATAGCTAAGAAATATGTAAGTATAGCTAATATTATAGCCCTAGAAAATAGTATTAATGGCATAATATTTAACACTGTTTGTATTATTGACTCCTCTGTAATGTTTGGCATTGAAGCCAGATTTGATACAGATTCTTGTATTACACTAATTTGTGTTGATAATTGTGCTTTCATAACAGAAGTGAATTCTTCTAACATATTAATATTAAATAAGTATTTTGATACTAAATAATTTGCAATTAATCCAAGTATAAATGCAATAGTCCCCATAAAAATAGGGTTATATTTATTATCTTCCTTATAGTTTAATATGTTTCTAGTAATTATACCTATTATTATCCCTGGTATAACAAAATTTAGACAAATATCAAAAATATATACCGGGTCAATAAAGAAAATTAGCCCCAAAATTACCATAGCAAAAGATATGAAAATACCTTTAGTGTCTGATAATGCAGCAATTACCACAAACAATGAAGAAACACTAATTGTTAATATACTCAATGCTGGTATATTAACCGCAACTAATATCATTATTATAGTAAATAATGTTATTACTATCGTCTGAGGTAATGTTATTTTTTTATTCAATTTATAATCACTCCCTGTTTTCAATATGATTTTTTAAATTGGTTAAATCTCCATACCATTTTTCTATACTGTGATCTTCTTTTATCCCTAATGAAGTTTTTTCTTTTATTTTATAGTCTATTTCATTAAAACTTATTCCTAGTCTTTTTGCTAAAAGATAAGTTATCATTATAATATTTGCTAATATATCTTGAAGTCCCTCATCCGCTGATCTTACACCTTTGAATAAAACATTAAATAATTCACTAACACTCATTAATAGCTCGTTTTTCATCCATTCTATTAATTTCATGTTTTTTGTAATATCAGTATTCCTATCAATCCTCACAACTTTACCCTCCTTTATATTATTTAACCTTAAAAATAAATTATATAAGTATTTTTAGTAATTAATTATTGTATTTATAATAATTCAATAAACAATATGTAATTACATTCTTATCTTTGCAATTTATTTTTATAATAATCGCAAAATTTAATTTTGAGTATAAATATAAAGTTTTTGTGAATTTGCAACTATCAAATATATAAACATATTATAACACATATATTATTATATCATTTAAAAAATGGTTCTTTAAATGATGTTTTTTCTAGTCGAATTATACTACTTAACAGCAATATTGTATCTTATTTTTGTGAAGTAGTTATTAAAAAAGCCTTCCTTGATATTTCAATGGAAGGCTTACTTTTATTAGTCTAAAGTGTATGGTAAAAGTGCTAAGTTTCTAGCTCTTTTTATTGCCACTGTTAATTCTCTTTGATGTTTTGCACAAGTACCTGATATTCTTCTTGGTAATATTTTACCTCTCTCAGTGATGTACTTTTGTAATCTTTGAGTGTTTTTGTAATCTATTCTAGCGTCTTTTGATGCGCAGAATTGACAAACTCTTCTCTTTTTACGTCTTTTTTTGTTTATCATCTGTGTTATTCCTCCTTTTCCTTAAAATGGTATATCATCGTCATCTATAGCTTGAAAACCATTAGGATCTAATCCTTGAGTTGGCTCAAAGCTTGGTTCAAAACCTGCTTGTGACCCTTGATGACTTTCAACATATGGATTTTCCGATTTTCCTCTATTGCTATCTAAAGCTTGTACGCTTCTTGAACTTACTTTAGTGAAAGTTCTGTTTTCTCCTGATTGAGTTTGATATCTATCTACTCTAAGATTTCCTTGAACTGCAACTAATCTACCTTTTGATATATAGTTTGCGCAGAACTCAGCTGACTTACCTATAACTTCTACAGGTATGAAATCTGTTTCTTTTGTTCCGTCTTTCTTAGTGTATTCTCTATCAATTGCAAGAGTAAATGTAGCAACAGGTGTTCCAGTACCAGGTATATATCTTAGTTCTGGATCCTTTGTTAATCTTCCAATTAAAACTACATGGTTCATAATGCGACCTCCTTATAAATCTATTGGACTAAGCATTAATTATGCAACCACGATCATATGTCTTATTACGTTTTCGTTTATCTTTAAGTTTCTGTCTAATTCTTTTGGAACTTCAACACCAGACTTAAAGTTAACTAATACATAGAAACCTTCTGAGAATTTAGCTATTTGGTAAGCTAATTTCTTATTTCCCCATGTATCAACTTTTTCTACTTCACCATTTGAAGAAATAACGTCTTTTATTTTGTTTAAAACACTTTCTTTTGTTTCATCATCAGAATTTGGTTTTACAACATAAACTAATTCATAATTTTTCATTCTTTTTCACCTCCCTTTGGACTTAACGGCTCTACTTCTTAGAGCAGAGAAATGAGAATTAAATCTCATACTTGTCTATTTTATCACCATTAGATAAATATATCAAGATTTTTTTGTAGTTACTCACTTTTTCTTACAATTCTATTTTTAATCATTTTTTGTATATTTATACTAATATTTTATTCACTTTTTGGAATTACTTTTTTCGTTCTTTTTTCTAGTGTTGGTCTATCTAGCATGATAAGCCTTCCACAATTTTTACATTTTATTTTAATATCCATTCCAACTCTAATTATTTCAAATTCTTTACAACCGCAAGCATGTTGTTTTTTTAGTTCAACAGTATCTCCTATATTAAGACTTAATGGCATATGATATTCCCCCTCTTAATTAATTTCTTCTACTTGTTTTTTTCCATCTTGCTTATATATTTTGTATATTCCTTTGTATTCAATTTGATTTTGATTAATAATTTCTTTTATATTATCTATATTTTCTATTGCAAATGCTATAGACATACCACAACTTTGAGTGATTTCTCTTGGTGTAGGTAAAACTGTATAATCCATTTCATTTTTACCAAAAAGCTTATCACATTTTATAGCTTGATGTGTAGAATTAAATGATATTATATACATTTCATTCATAGTGCTTTAGTTGCTAAAATTCCTTTATTTTAGCATACTCCTTTCTTGATTAATTTTTCATAATCATATTATCATATATTTTTTTATTTTTCACTCAATATTCTGAATTATATTCGTATCTTATATAAATTACAAAAACTAGACTCAATGAGTCTAGCTTTTTTGTTTATTATTATATTATTTCTAAATCTTTAAATATAGTTATACCCTTTTGGTAACATTCTAATTCTTTTTCTTTTGATATTCCTGAGTATAATTGACCTAGTTCTATATATAAGTTTCCTAAGATTTTCTCTTCGTCTAATTTAGAAACTATTTCTATACATTTTATAAGGTATTCTATAGATATATCAGTTTCTCCTTTGTATTTATATATATCACAATAGTATTTTAAAGCTTTATATTCATCATATTTACTTTTATTTTTTATTGCTGCTGCTAGTGCCAATTTAGAATATTTCTTAGCCATTTCAAAATCGTCTGCATCTATATACGATTGGATAATGTTATATAAACTATTCATCATGTATTCATCTGTATCATTTTTCTTTATGTCATATACTTTCTCTGAATACTCTAAGAATTTTTCATTATCTCCCATCTCTGCATAAATACTTCCGACTGTTAAGTATATTTGAGCTAACTTATCTTTATTTTCTTCTTTTTCTATTATTTTTAAAGCTTTAGCAAAATAATCTTTTGATTTTACATATTCTCCTTCAGCTAATAGTTTTTTAGCTTTTAAAACTAATAGTTCTATTTCTTGTTCTGGCGAATAATCATTATCTATATTACCTATCTTTTCAATAAATTCTAGTGATTTTTCACTATCATTTAGTTTCATATAACATTTAGATATTTTGCTGTATAGTTCTTTGTATGTATCTGGATCATCTATATTAATTTCTTCTAATATATCTTTAGCAAAATAATAATTTGTTAAAGATACTTGATAGAATTCTTCATCAAAGTATATATTTGCTATATTCATATAGCATTGGAATATTCTCTTTTTATCATCATTTTTTATAAAATAGAATAATGCTTTCTCAAAGTAAAAGTTTGCTGTTGCACCATCTTTTCTTTTTAGATAGATATCTCCTAATAAATAATTACATTTACCATAATTCTCAGAAAGGCCATACTCTTCACATATTTCAATGATTTCGTGTATTTCTTTTTCAGCTTCATCTAACGCATCTCTTTTTATATATATTTCGCTTTGTAAAATCAAATTGTCAGTAATTTTTTTAGATTGCATTTCTTTTGTCTCCAATAGATAATCTATACTGACATCTAGTCGTTCAGATAAGTATTCTAAAAGTTCATAACTTGTATGGGATTTATCTCTTTCTATATGACTTATTTGTGCAGCTGTTATTCTGTCCCCTGCCAATTCCTTTAATGTCATATTTTTTTCTTTTCTGAGCTTTTTTATCTTTTCCCCCAAACTCAATATGTTCATATATCTCACCCACTTTAACATTATTTATTATTACTAATTATAATATAATTATAACTTATACTTACATTAATTACATCACCCTTGATTACATTTTTTTCTAAAAATTCTATTTTTTTAATTAGAAACAGTAATTCACTATATTTTAATCTATATTTTTATTAATTAAAATATAATTATATATATTAATTAAGTATTCTATCTTATAAAATATCCACTTTCCTCGCTATATTATAATTATGTTCATAATAAAAATGTAATTTTTATTTTCCTTTTAAAGGAACTCTTCTTATTTTATCACTATATCCCTATTTTAAAAAATATATATTTACATAATTTTTATAATTTATTCCTCTAAAAGTCTATCTATTATATCATTTAAATCTTCATCTGTATAATATTCTATCTCTATTTTTCCTTTTTTCTTACCAGAAGATATATTAACTTTAGTCCCTAAAGTATTCATTAATCTTTCTTCTATATCTTTAATGAATATATCTTTTTCTTTTAATTTATTTTTAATTTTTTTATCTTCTACTATATTTTTTACTATCTCTTCTGTCTTTCTTACTGATAGATTTTCATTTATTATTCTTTGTGCTAATTCAATCTGTTTCATTTCGTCACTAACCCTTAGTAACGCCTTTCCATGCCCTGGAGAAATTTTATTTAATTCTATGTATTTTTTAACTTCTTCAGACAAGTTCAATAATCTCATTGTATTAGTTATATATGGTCTACTTTTACCTACTAATTCTGCTATTTCTTCTTGTGTAGAATGATATTCTTCTATTAAATTTTTATATGCTTTTCCTTCTTCTATTATATTTAAATTTTCTCTTTGAAGATTTTCAACTAAGGCAATTTCCATTACTTCTTTAATAGGTATATTTTTTATTATTGCAGGTATTTCTTGTTTTTTTGCCATAATACTGGCTCTATATCTTCTTTCTCCAGCAATAATCATATATTTACCATCTTCGTCTTTTCTCAACACAATCGGTTGAAGTACGCCATGTTTTTTTATAGATTCACATAATGCGATTATTTTATCTTCATCAAAATGTATTCTCGGTTGAGTATTATTTGGATATATATCAGATATTTTTACATTTACAATTTGAGTTTGATTTTCATCAGTTAATAAATTTGCGTTTTTATTTAATTCTTGTTCTAACATTAAATTATATCCTCCTATAATTTTTAAGTAATTTAGATTATAAATTGTCTTTGTTTAAAAAAAAATTACTGCTATGCAGTAATTCTATTTTTTCGGGATTTTAACGACTACTTCCATATAATCTCCCTTATCTATTTCATTATATTTAGCTTCTATGCCGGTATTTAGTATAGCATCATAAGCCTGTTTTAATGTGTTAAGATATATCCTTATGCTCATTGAGCATTTAATATTTTGTTTTTTTTCTGTGTCTTCTTTTGCTTCTATATTATCCAAAATATCTTTTACAAGCTTTTCTGTCTTTTTAACAGTCAATTCATTTTTAATTATTTTTGATACAACTTGACTCATTAATTCCTCGTTAGGTAATTTAAGTAACGCACGTGCGTGTCTTTCTGTAAGTCCGTTTTGGACTAATGATTCTTTTATAGATTCTGGCAATTTCAATATTCTCAACTTATTAGCAATTGTAGATTGATTTTTACCTAGTTTTTCAGATAATTGTTGTTGAGTGAAATTATGCTCTTTTATTAAATTCTCATAGCCCAAAGCCTCTTCTATAAAATTTAAATCTTCTCTTTGCAGATTTTCCAATAATGCTAATACGGCTGATGTTTCATCAGATACTTCATGTACTATAGCAGGTATTGTTTTTAAGTTAGCCAGCTTTGCAGCTCTAAGTCTTCTCTCTCCTGCAACCAATTCAAACTTTTCATTTTTCTTTCTTACAGTAATCGGTTGTAATACTCCATAACTTTCAATTGAATTTTTTAACTCTTCTAATGACTTTTCAGAAAATACTCTTCTTGGTTGATATGGATTTGGGACTATTTCTTCTATCGGTATTTGTATAACTATTTTCTCTTCCATAACATACCTCTTTCATTTATAACTATTTTTTAGATTTAAACTGATTCCATTGTTATGATTTGATTAAACAATCTCCGTCTCTATTTATCAACTTTCTTTAAGAATATTATTCTTCATTTTATGTTGTAATCCTTTATATTTTTGGTCTTCAAAGCATTATATATTATTTTATAGGATTTTTAGTAACTTTTCCTGCTTTTCTAGGATACTTACTTGGTGTATTTTTAACTTTTTTAAATACTAATATATTATGATCTAAATCTATTTCTGGTAGTTTTATATCTATTTTTTCGATATATTCTAAACCTAATGCTTCCATAGCTTTTTTAGATTCTTCTAATTCTAAATTAGCATTTGGTCCTTTTAGACAAACAAAGTATCCGCCTACTTTTACAAATGGAACACAAAACTCCATAAGTGCAGGTAATCCAGCTACAGCTCTAGCTGTTGCTATATCAAAACATTCTCTATATTCTTCACTTTTACCGAAATCTTCAGCTCTTCCATGAATAAATTCTATATCATCTATATCTAATTGATTTGCTACTTCTTGTAAGAAGTTAATTCTTTTATTTAAAGAATCAAGTAATGTTACTTTTAATTCTGGTAAACAGATTCTTAGAGGCATTCCTGGGAATCCTGCTCCTGTTCCAACATCAATTAAAGACATTCCATTTTTTATATAACCTTTTGTAACAGCAGATACAGAATCTAAGAAATGTTTTATGAAAACCTCCTTTTCATCTTCTATTCCTGTTAGGTTCATTTTTTGATTCCATTCAACTAATATCTCTTTATACTTTTGGAAATCAGCTAGCATTTTATCGCTAGCCTCTATTCCAAAGTCTTCTATACCTTGTCTTAGTATTTCTATATTACTCATTATTTCCACCTCTTGTTCTTCTCATTTGTTCAAGATAGATAAGTAATACAGATATATCAGCAGGAGAAACTCCTGATATTCTAGATGCTTGACCTATTGATAATGGTTTTATATCATTAAGTTTTTGTCTTGGAATAGAAGCAAGACAAAAACTTGCTTCTATTCTAAGACCTTCTATTGTTGAATAATCTATATCTTCTGGTAGTTTTTTCTTTTCTAATTTTTTAAATTGATCTATTTGTTTTAATTGTTTATCTATATATCCTTCATACTTAGACATTATCACACATTGTTCTTTTACATCATAAGGAACTTCTTCTGATGCACCTTTACCTATTTGTTCTAATAAGTCATAAGTTACTTCTGGTCTTTTTAAGAAGTCATATAAAGATAAACCTACTTTTATTTCTGATGCACCTTTTTGTGCTAATAATTCGTTTACTTCTTTTGGTGTAACTCTTTCAGTTTTTAATCTTTCTAATTCAGCTTCTACTAATGCTTTTTTAGCTAAGAATCTATCATATCTTTCTTGGCTTGCAAGACCTATTTCATATCCTTTTTCAGTAAGTCTCATATCAGCATTATCTTGTCTTAAGTAAAGTCTATATTCTGCTCTTGATGTCATCATTCTATAAGGTTCATTAGTTCCTTTAGTTATTAAGTCGTCTATTAGAACACCTATATATGCTTCTGATCTATCTAATATAAATGGTTCTTTTCCTTGTATTTTTCTTGCTGCATTTATACCAGCCATAAGTCCTTGAGCTGCTGCTTCTTCATATCCTGATGTACCATTAAATTGTCCTGCACTGAATAAGTTTTCTGTAACTTTTATTTCTAGTGAAGCTTTTAATTGTGTTGGATTTAAGCAATCATATTCTATTGCATATGCAGGTCTCATTATTTTACAGTTTTCAAGACCTTTCATACTTCTATACATTTGAAGTTGTACTTCATATGGTAAACTTGTAGATATACCTTGAATATACATTTCTTTTGTATCTAAACCTTCTGGCTCGATAAATGTTTGATGTGATTCTTTATCGTTGAATCTAACAACTTTATCTTCTATTGATGGACAGTATCTTGGCCCTGTACTGTTTATTTTTCCACTATACATAGCTGATCTGTTTATGTTGTCCATTATAACTTTATGTGTATCTAAGTTAGTTCTTGCTAAGTAACAAGATACTTGGTCTATTTTTAAATCATCACTCATAAATGAGAATGGAGTTACTTTTTCATCACCTTCTTGAGGTACCATTTCTGAGAAATCTATACTATCTCTGTGGATTCTTGCTGGTGTACCAGTTTTGAATCTTCTCATATCTAATCCTAAATCAACTAATTTATCAGTTAATCTTTCTGCATAACCTAATCCATTAGGTCCTTCGTTTAATGTTACTTCACCTATATAAATTAATGAATTTAAGTAAACTCCAGTTGCTAATATAACTGCTTTAGAATGATATTTACATCCCATTCTAGTTATAACACCTTTTATTACGTTTCCGTCATTAATTAAATCAACAACCTCATCCATTACTATTTCTAGATTTGGTTCATTTTCTAGAGTTTTTTTCATTTCTGTATGATATTTAAATTTATCTGCTTGTGCTCTTAGTGAGTGTACTGCCGGTCCTTTTGCAGTATTTAACATTCTACTTTGTATAAAAGTTTTATCTATGTTAATTCCCATTTCTCCACCTAGGGCATCTACTTCTTTAACTAATTGTCCTTTTCCTGTTCCACCTATTGATGGGTTACAAGGCATCATTCCTATTGAATCTAGTGTTAATGTAACCATTAATGTTTTACATCCCATTCTAGCTGAAGCTAATGCAGCTTCACATCCTGCATGTCCTGCACCAACTACGATTACATCATAATTTCCTGCATCAAATGTTATCATTATTGCTCCTTTCTAAAAATGTTCCACGGGGAACATTTCTATTTCACATAGTTTATTACACATCTATAAATTATAAACTTATAGTATTTAAAATCAACAAGATATAAATATATTTTTTAGATTTGTTTTCCTGTCTATAAATAATTTATATCTTGTTTTAAAATATTAATTGTTATTTTCCTATACAGAAGTTGCTGAAGATTGTATCTAGTAAATCTTCTTGTACTGTATCTCCATTTATATATCCTAAGTAGTCCCAAATATTTTTAAAGTCTACTTCTATGAAATCATATGGTAATCTTTGATCTATTCCAGCTATAGCATCATTTATTGAGTTATAAGCTTTAAATAATGCATCTTTATGTCTTGAGTTTGTTATAACAACACTTGAAGAACTCTTAACATCTCCGGCAAATACCATCGCCTCTATTTTATCATGTATTTGCTCAATTCCTTCATTTTTAAGTGCTGAAATTTTTATTATATTATCTTTTCCTACAATTTCTTCAATTACAGTTTGGTCTATAGCTTGTTCTAAGTCTATTTTATTTAATAATACTATTGTCTTTTTACTTCTCGCATTTTCTAGTATTTCTAAATCTTCATCAGTTAATGGTTTTGATGAATCTAAAACTATTATAACTAAATCTGCTGAATCTATAGATTCTTTAGATTTTTGAACACCTATTTTTTCAACTATATCTTCTGTTTCTCTTATACCTGCAGTATCTACTATTTTTAGTGGAATACCTTTGATGTTTACGAACTCTTCTATAACATCTCTTGTAGTCCCTGCTATTTCTGTTACGATAGCTCTATTTTCTCCTAAGATAGAGTTTAATAATGATGATTTACCTACATTTGGTTTACCGATTATTACTGTTTTTAGTCCATCTCTAAGAATTTTACCGCTCTCAGCTGAATCATATAACTTTTTAATTTCATCTCTTAATGCTAAAGATTTGTCTTCTATTTCTTTATAAGTAACATCTTCTACATCTTCATCAGAGAAATCTATAGAAACTTCTAATTGTGCCAGAACTTCTGTAACATTATTTCTAAGACTTCTTATTTTTTTAGCTAAAGCTCCTTCTAAGTGATTTTGAGCAACTTCTTGTGCTTTATCTGTTTTTGATTTTATTACGTCTATAACAGCTTCAGCTTGAGATAAATCTATTCTTCCGTTTAAGAATGCTCTCTTTGTAAATTCACCAGCTTCTGCTAATCTAACATCTTTAGTTAATATTAGTTCTAATATTTTTTTAACTGAAATAAATCCACCGTGGCAATTTATTTCTATTACGTCTTCACCTGTGTATGAGTTAGGTCCTTTCATATAAGCTACTAAAACTTCATCTATTCTTTTTTCTCCATCAAATATATTTCCATATATTAATGTTCTAAGATTATATTCACTTATTTTTTTACCCGATACTGATTTAAATATTTCTTCTGCAACTGGTAATGAGTTGCTTCCGCTTATTCTTATTATTCCTATACCACCTTCACCTGGGGCAGTGGCAATAGCTGCTATTGTATCATCTATAAACAAAATTATCACCTCTTAAATTTCTAATTATATTTTCTATTTAAATTTTACAATCTCTATTTTAACATTTTTAACTCAAACTCAATTGAATATTATATCAACACTTATTAACATTTTATACCTAATTTAAAAATTCTATAAATATCTAGTAAAAATATTTTAAAAAATACTACTTAAAAAGAAAACCCCCTATATCTTAGGAGGTTTTCAAATTATCTTTTATACTCTATTACTAATCTTCTATATGGATCTGTTCCTTCACTGTAAGTAATTACATACTTATCATTTTGAAGTGCTGAGTGAACTATTCTTCTCTCATATGGATTCATATAGTCTAATTTTTTAGTTTTTTTAGTTTTAGCTACTTCTCTAGCTACTTTGTTAGCATATCTAATTAAAGATTGTTCTCTTTTTTCTCTGTAGTTTTCTATATCTACTAGTACTCTACAGTGAGAATCTTTATTTATTTTATTAAGAGCTAAACCAGTTAAGAATTGAACAGCATCTAAAGTTTCACCACGTCTACCTATTAGACATGTTGCTTCTTTTCCTTTGATATTAATTTTTATTAAATTATCTTCTTGAGTAGCTATTACATCAGCATTTACTTTTGCATTATGTAACATTGTTTCTATAAACTCTTTTGCTATATCAATTTCTTTTATTTCTATTTGTTTTTCAATTAAAGTTATTTTATAAAGTCCATCTTTAGCTCCTATAAAACCTAAGAATCCTTTACTTGGTTCTTCAATAACTTCAACTTTTATATCTTCGATATCTTCTTTATCTACATTTAATTGCTCAATTGCTTTTTGTATTGCTTCTTCTTGTGACTTACTTCTTAGTTCCAGACTTTTTTGATTGTCTGTTTGATTGTTCTTTTTTGTTTGATTTTCTATCGCTTGATTTTTCATCTTTAACTACTTCCTCCTCAGAGTTAGCCATCTTAGCTTTTAAAGGACTTGTTACTAAATAGTATTGTGCTATTGAGAATATATTACTCATTGTCCAATAAAGTGCAAGACCCGCTTCATACGTATATCCCCACCAGAAAGACATAGCTGTCATTACTATCGTCATCGATTTCATCATTTGAGCTTGAGACTCATCAGTTGTTGCCATAGATTTTTGCATGAAGTAAGCACTTATACCAGATAGTATACCTAAACTTAAGTTATGCGTTTGTGATACACTTGAAATCCATAAGAATCCGTGGTTAGCAGCATGATATGCCGCTTCATTAGGAAACACCCCATGTGAAACAGGATTTCTTAATAGTGCAAATAACCCCATTAATATTGGTAATTGTATAAACATCGGCAAGCATCCTGCCATAGGATTTATTTTTGCATCCTTGTAAAGCTTCATTATTTCTTCTTTTTGTTTTTCTGGCTTATTCTTATATTTTTCTTGAATTTCCTTCATTTTAGGTTGAATATCTTGCATTGCCTTAGTTGACTTGATTTGTTTTACCATTAAAGGCAGAAGACATAATCTAACTAATATAGTGAATATGATTATTGACCAAGCATAGTCATTAACTATATTTACTATAAAGCTAAGTATAATACCTAAAAAATTCCCTATTGCGTCTAACAATTCGTATACCTCCCGAAATATTATTTTAGAGGATCATAGCCCCCTGGATGGAATGGGTGGCATTTTAGTATTCTCTTTATTGTGAGAAACATGCCCTTTATCACTCCATATTTTTTAAATGCTTCTATTGCATATTGAGAGCATGTTGGATAAAATCTACAAGTAGGTCCTTTCAATGGAGATATATATTTTTGATAAAATCTTATTAAGTAAATACATACTTTCGATAAATAAACGTTTATTTCCTTCAATTTATAAACTATTTTATTCAACAAATTTGAACCTCCATAATTTAGAAACAATTATCTATTAAATAATTTAAACTTATTTACGAGATGCTTCATAGATTTATTAACTTCGTTGTATTGCACGTCGTTTATTGCAACTCTAGCAATAAAAACTATATCGTATCCAGATTTTATTTTGCCATCAACATCTAATCTAAATGATTCTCTTATTTTTCTTTTAACCTTGTTGCGAACAATCGCTTTTCCTACCTTTTTAGAAACTGATATGCCCACTCGATTATATTCTAAATTGTTTCGCATTATATACATTACTAAGTATCTATTTGCAAAAGATTTACCGTGTTTATAAACTCGTCTAAAATCAGAGTCTTTTCTCAAACGTTCAGTTTCATTAAAATACATCTTAGTTAATCCTCCATAAACACAGCTTCATTGTTTTCTTCATTTTTAAATTTAAAAAAATTACGCAAAAAGGCCACTTTCTTAAGCGGCCTTTTTAAATTAATGAGTTAATCTATTTCTTCCTTTAGATCTTCTTCTTTTTAACACGTTTCTTCCGTTAGAAGTTTTCATTCTTTTTCTAAATCCGTGTTCTTTTTTTCTTTGTCTTTTTTTTGGCTGATAAGTTCTTTTCATTCTTTGCACCGCCTTTCAAATTTTTTTCCATTTATAAAAATAATAATTTTACTTTCAAAGTAAACATAACACATATTATTATAAATGCTTTTAATTAGGTTGTCAACGAGTTTTTGAGCTTATTAAACATATTAAAACGGTTAAATTTTTTATAAAAATTACACATAATGCAAAAATATATTCACATTATTATCAACATATATGTGCATATCTTAACAGATTAATTTCAAAATAATTTATTCATTTTTTTAGCCCTTGGTCTTAACCTACTACAATTTGATTTTAAGTTCATCTACATATTCTATTTTATCCACAACTATCCACATTTATCTGTTGAAAATGTGACTTCTTTTTATATTTCTTCATTATTACAATATAAACATTTAAAAATTTTTTATACCTTTTTTATATTTTCTCTAAAATACCTCCTTTATATTAACTAAAAATAAACTAATTCACATTTTCCACAAATTTATACTCTTAATCCATCAAATTTTGCCTTTTTATTTTTTTATTTAATTTGTAAAATTGGCTCTTGCTTTTAGCCTGCAAATAATATATTTTTTTATATGCACATTTGATTCACACTATGTTAATTAAATTATCCACATCCCTGTTTATTTGTGGATAATTTAATTTAGTCATATTGTAATTTGGAAAATTTTTTGATATTATTAAGGTGCATGTTAATACTGTGGATAAAGTTATTAAGCAATTCACAACATGTGGATATTCTTGTGCATAACTAGCACTTTTATTGACAATATTATTACTATTCATTGAAATTACAATACTTAATAATCTTAATAACTTTATCCACAGCTTGTTAATAATTATATATATTAAATACGTACGCACACATTATCCACAAGTTATCCACCGATTGTTGTTAGTAACTATATTAGAATTCTAACTTTGTCATTTTTTAAGCTTTTTGTGGATATTTCTGTGGAAAAACTAATAATTTGTTGGAGGTTTAAATATGGACATCGTTTCATTATGGAAAAAAACATTGCAACTTATAAAAGGTGAAGTTGCATCTGCTAGCTTTGAAACATTTTTTAAAAACACTGTACCTATTGAAACAAATTCGAATGAGTTGACATTACTTGCACCTACTGAATTTGCAGAAGATATATTAAGAACTAGATATTTAAATTTGATAGAAAGTTGCTTAAGCCAACTTACTTCAAACAAATTTGAAATTAAAATTATTTCTGATAGTAACGAAGTTGAACAAAATCCTTTAAAAACTTCAAATAATAATAATATTATTAACAACAATAGTAACAATAATATTATTAGAAATTACCCTAGACTAAATCCTAAATACACATTTGATACATTCGTAATAGGAAATAGTAATAGATTTGCTCATGCTGCCTGTGTTGCAGTTGCTGAATCACCAGCAAGAGCATATAATCCACTATTCTTATATGGTGGTGTTGGACTTGGAAAAACTCACTTAATGCATGCGATCGGACACTCTATTATGAAAGAGCAAAATGATGCAAAAGTTGTTTATGTATCATCTGAAAAATTTACAAATGAACTTATAAATTCAATAAAAAGCGATAAAAACGAGGAATTTAGGGATAAATATAGAAATGTTGATATACTGCTTATAGACGATATTCAATTTATAGCAGGTAAAGAAGGTACTCAAGAGGAGTTCTTCCACACATTCAATGCTTTACATGAAGCAAATAAACAAATAATTATTTCTAGTGATAGACCTCCAAAAGAGATACCTACATTAGAAGACAGATTAAGATCTCGTTTCGAAATGGGATTAATCGCAGATATTCAACCACCTGATTTTGAAACAAGAATAGCTATATTAAAAACAAAAGCTCAAATAGAAAATATAGATATTCCTAATGAAGTAATGAATTATATAGCTACATATATAAAATCAAATATAAGAGAGTTAGAAGGCGCTCTAACAAGAGTTGTGGCTTATTCATCACTTATCAACAAAGATATATCTTACGACTTAGCTGTTGAAGCTTTAAAAGACATTGTAACAACATCAGAAAGCCAAGAGATATCTGTAAATAGAATAAAAGAAAAAGTTTCTACTGCATTTGGAATCAAAATGGATGACTTTAATTCTAAGAAAAGAACAAGAACAATAGCTTATCCACGCCAAATAGCAATGTATTTAAGTAGGGAGCTTACAGACTTATCGTTACCTAAGATAGGAAATGAATTTGGAGGAAGAGACCATACTACAGTTATACACGCTCATGACAAAATTTCAAAAGATCTTGAGCTTGAAAAAAATAGTGAATTAAAAGAGAAAATAAGTAAAATAATAGCAGAATTAAAAGGGTAAAGTTATACACAGTTTACCTGTGAATACTTGTGGATAAACCTGTGAATAGATGTGTATATAATTTTTGGCAAAAAGTTATCCATAATCTTTCCACAAAGTTATCAATAGGTTTTTGCATAGTTATACACATTTTGTACACATGCTGTAATCATTGATATCAGTATTCTACAAGTACTTATACACATTATCAACAACACCTACTACTAATACTACTATCATTATTATTAATTATTTTATTAAAAAAGCAACAAGGAGGTTATCCACATTGAAGATAATTTGTAATCAAAAACTATTAGCTAATAAAATTGGAATTGTGCAAAAGGCTATTAATTCAAAAACAACTTTAGACTTACTAAAAGGTGTTTTAATAGTTACGAAACAAGATGAAATAGTCTTAAAGGGATATGATTTAGAAATAGGAATAGAAACTCATGTTTCAGCAGAAGTGATTGAAGAAGGAAGTATAGTAATAAATTCAAAACTATTTGGGGATATAATAAGAAAATTACCAGATTCATTTGTAGAAATAGAAACAGATGAAGATAACAATGTTTATATAAATTGTTTAAACTCAAAATTCAAAATAAAAGGGGATTCAGCAAAAGAATATCCACAAATTCCAGATGTTAATGAGGATAAGTTATATAGCATACCTCAAGACGTACTAAAAAGTATGATAAAACAAACAGTATTTGCAACATCACAAGATCAAACTAAGCCAATACTTATGGGAGAGCTTTTAGAAATAGAAAATGGAAATATAAACTTAGTTGCAATAGATGGTTATAGATTTGCGGTTAGAAGTTGTCAAGTGGATAACTTAAGCCATGAAGATATAAAAGCTAAGATAATTATCCCAGGGAAAACACTAATTGATGTGAATAGTTTATTATCTTCAGAAGAAGATGTTAAAGTTGGATTCAATGAAAAAAATGCTATTTTCATATTGGATGAAACTAAAATAGTAACAAGACTTCTAGATGGAGAATTCATAGACTATAACAAGTTATGCCCAAGGGAGTATAATTCAAAAATAAAATTAAAAACAAGAGATTTATTAAACAGTATAGAAAGAGCATCTTTACTTTCTCAATCTGAACTTAATAATCTTATAAAATTATCTATAAGAGATTCTGTGATGGCTATAACTTCAAACAATGAAAAAGGGAATGTTTATGAAGAAGTGGCATTATCACTAGAAGGTGATTATTTAGATATAGCATTTAACTCAAGATATTTATTAGAGGGACTTAAAAATATAGATTGTGAAGAAATATTTATAGAATTCACAACAAATGTGAATCCTTGTATAATTAAGCCAGCTGATGGAACAAAATATACATACTTACTTTTACCAGTAAGAATATCTTCTAATAATTAATCCACTAAATAATCCACAACTGTTAATAAATGTTAATATATTACAGAAAAGGAATACATAAAAAAAACTCGTCTAAAAATAAATAGTACGAGTTTTTTTTAGTTATGATATAATAAGTTATTAGATTAAAAATTGTAGGAGGGTAAGTTATGCTTGAATTGAAAATAGAATCAGAATATATAAAATTAGATCAATTTCTAAAACTTGCTGATATTGCATCAACAGGTGGACATGCAAAATACCTTATTCAAGAGGGCGTTGTAAAAGTAAATGGTGAAGTTGAAACAAGAAGAGGTAAAAAATTAGTACCCGGAGATGTTGTTGAAGTAGAAGGAAATCAAATAACACTAACAAAGTAAGTTAGTACTCTAAGGAGAGTATTCTTATGCGATTAAATAGCTTACAACTAATAAATTTTAGAAATTATGATAATTTACATTTAAATTTTGAGAAAAACATAAATTTACTCGTTGGAAAAAATGGACAAGGAAAAACTAACATTGTAGAAGCTATATACATGCTATCATTTGGAAAATCATTTAGAACCAATAAAGACAAGGAAGTCATAAAATTCGGAAGTGAAAACCTATATATCGGTGGAAATTATTTAAAAAACTCTTCAAAAGGTTTAATTGAAGTTGCAATTGGAAAGAATAAAAAGGGAATAAAAGTTAATAAGATTCATATTCAAAAAATTCAAGAATTGCTGGGGAACTTAAATGTCGTAATTTTTTCTCCAGAGGACCTTAAGTTAGTTAAGGACGGTCCTAGAGAGAGAAGATCATTTATTGACAAAGAAATTAGCCAAATCATGCCTAAATATTATAATTATCTAGTTAATTATAATAAAATATTGATTCAGAGAAATAAAACTTTAAAAAGTAAGATGGTAGATGCTAATCTATTGTCTGTGTATGATGAGAACCTGGCTAATTATGGTGCCTATATTTACATTTTGAGAAGAGATTTTATAAAAAAAATAGCTAAAATATCTAATGAAATGCACAAGAAATTAACAGGTAACAATGAGGAATTGTTGATAACTTATAAAAATCAGATAAATTTATCTGATGAGGATACCGTTATAGATGCAAAAAATAAGCTATTAAAAAAATTAGAATCAAATAGACAACACGATATAGAAACTAGAATGACTAAGTACGGAATTCATAAAGATGACCTAAACATTTTTATAAATGATTTAGATGTTAAATTATACGGTTCTCAAGGTCAACAGAGAACAGCATCTATTTCGTTAAAATTATCTGAGATAGAACTAATAAGACAAGAAGTGAACGAAAATCCAGTTCTAATTTTAGACGATGTTTTTAGCGAATTAGACGAAACTAGACAAAAATTATTAGTCAAAAATTTAGGCGAAGTCCAAATGTTTATAACTAGTGCGGAACTAGCACATAAGAGAATTTTTGATGAGAGTGATACAGCAATTTTTTATATAGATAAAGGAAAAGTTACAAATATTGAGGATGGAGGTAATTAGATGAAACAAGAATATGGTGCAAATCAGATTCAGGTACTAGAAGGTTTAGAAGCAGTTAGATTAAGACCAGGTATGTACATTGGATCTACAGGACCAAGAGGTTTACACCACTTAGTATATGAGATTGTGGATAACAGTATCGATGAGGCATTACAAGGATACTGTGATAGAATATATGTCTGCATTAACGAAGATGGTAGTGTAACAACTAAGGATGATGGTAGGGGTATACCTGTAGAAACACATCCTAAAACAGGTAAATCTACACTTGAAACAGTATTAACAATACTACATGCCGGTGGTAAATTCGGTGGTGGAGGTTACAAGGTATCTGGTGGTCTTCACGGTGTTGGTATATCTGTTGTTAATGGACTTTCAGAATGGTTAGTTGCTGAAGTTTACAGAAATGGAAAGATATACAGACAAAGTTATAAAAAAGGTATAACAGATTCAGAATTAGAGATAGTAGGTGAATCTGATCATACAGGAACAATAATTCAATTTATGCCTGATGCTACAATATTCGATGATATAGTATTTGACTACAAAACACTAGAAAGTAGATTAAGAGAGTTAGCATTCTTAAACAAAGGTGTAAGAATAGTATTTGAAGATAAGAGACCTGGACAAGAACAGAAAAAAGAATTCTTATACAATGGTGGTATAAGAGAGTTCGTAGAATACCTAAATAGCACTAAAACTCCTATACATGAAAACGTAGTTTACATAGATAAAAAAATACAAGACTGTATGGTTGAAATTGCTATCCAATACACAGATGGATATTCTGAAAATATATTATCATTTGCGAACAATATAGATACTCATGAAGGTGGAGCCCATTTAGCTGGGTTTAAATCTGCGTTAACAAAGACAGTAAACGAGTATGCTAAAAGAAATAAATTATTAAAAGAAAGCGATGCAAACTTATCAGGTGAAGACATAAGAGAAGGTCTTACAGCAGTTGTATCTGTTAAATTACCAGACCCTCAATTCGAAGGACAAACTAAAACTAAATTAGGTAACACTAGAATGAGAGGTATAGTTGATGCAGTAACTGTTGAAGAACTTGGTGCATTCTTAGAAGAAAATCCACAAACAGCAAGAGTAATTGTGGATAAAGCATTAAGAGCTCAAAGAGCTAGAGAAGCTGCAAAGAGAGCTAGAGAATTAACAAGAAGAAAAACTGTACTTGAAAGTACTTCTTTACCAGGTAAATTAGCAGACTGTGCAGAAAAAGACCCTGCAAAAAGTGAAATATTCTTAGTCGAAGGGGATTCTGCCGGTGGTTCAGCAAAACAAGGTAGAGATAGATATACACAAGCTATATTACCACTTAGAGGTAAAATACTTAACGTTGAAAAATCTAGATTAGATAGAATATTATCATCAGAAGAAATCAAAAACATGATAACTGCTTACGGTTGTGGTGTTGGAAATGATTTTGATTTAGAAAAAGCTAGATATCACAAAATAGTAATAATGACCGATGCCGATGTCGATGGTGCACACATCAGAACATTATTATTAACATTCTTCTTTAGATATATGAGACCACTTATAGATAATGGTTATGTTTATATAGCACAACCACCTCTATACAAAGTTAAAAAACAAAAGAAAGAATACTATGTTTATTCAGATAAAGAATTAGAAACTTTATTAGAAGAAATAGGTAAGAGTGGAATTGAGCTTCAAAGATATAAAGGTCTTGGGGAAATGAACCCAGAACAATTATGGGAAACAACAATGAACCCAGAAACAAGAACTTTACTTCAAGTAACAATAGATGATGCTACAGAAGCAGATAGAATATTCTCTATGTTAATGGGAGATAAAGTTGGACCAAGAAAAGAATTTATAGAAGAAAATGCTGAATTCGTTAAGAACTTAGATATTTAATGAGGAAGGAGAATAAACATGGAAGAAAATAATAGAATAATTCCTGCCGAAATTTCGAAAGAAATGAAGGATTCATATATAGACTATGCCATGAGTGTTATCGCTGGTAGAGCACTTCCAGACGTAAGAGATGGTTTAAAACCAGTTCATAGAAGAATACTTTACTCTATGAATGAGTTAAACTTAACTCCAGATAAACCATATAGAAAATCTGCCCGTATAGTTGGGGACGTTTTAGGGAAGTACCATCCACATGGCGATAGTGCAGTATACCTAGCAATGGTTAGAATGGCACAAGATTTCTCAACTAGAGGACTTTTAGTTGATGGACATGGTAACTTCGGTTCTGTAGATGGTGACTCACCAGCCGCAATGCGTTATACAGAAGCAAAAATGAGTAAGTTATCATTAGAATTATTAAGAGATATAGACAAAGAAACTGTAGATTTCGGACCAAACTTTGACGAATCTTTAAAAGAACCTACTGTATTACCAGCTAGATTCCCTAACTTACTTGTAAACGGATCAAATGGTATAGCTGTAGGTATGGCAACATCTATACCACCACACAACTTAGGTGAAACAATAGATGCTACAGTACATCTTATTGATAACCCAGATTGTTCAGTTGATGAATTAATGGAATATATACAAGGTCCAGATTTCCCAACTGGTGCAATAATAATGGGTAAAGATAGTATAGCTGAAGCTTATAAAACTGGTAGAGGTAAAGTTAAAGTTAGATCTAGAGCAGAAATAGAAGAGCTTCCTAAAGGAAAACAACAAATAGTTGTAACAGAAATTCCTTACCAAGTTAATAAAGCTAAATTAGTTGAAAGAATAGCTGAATTAGTTAAAGATAAAAAAATCGAAGGAATATCAGACTTAAGAGACGAAAGTAACAGAAATGGTATGAGAATCGTTATAGAGTTAAAGAGAGATGTAAATGCTAACATAGTATTAAACAACTTATACAAACATTCTCAACTTGAAGATACATTCAGTATAATAATGCTTTCTCTAGTAAACGGTGTTCCAAGAATATTAAACTTAAAACAAATATTATACTACTATGTTGAACATCAAAAAGATGTAGTAACAAGAAGAACTAAATTCGAATTAAACAAAGCTCAAGCAAGAGCACATATATTAGAAGGTTTAAAAATAGCCTTAGATTACATAGATGAAGTTATAAGCTTAATCAGATCTTCTGCAAATACACAAATGGCTAAGAGTGGATTAATGGAAAGATTCAAATTAAGTGATATACAAGCTCAAGCTATCTTAGATATGAGACTTCAAAAGTTAACAGGGCTAGAAAGAGAAAAAGTAGAAGCTGAATACAACGAATTAATGAAAAAGATAGAATACTTAGAATCAATACTTGCAGATGAGCAATTATTACTAGGTGTTATAAAAGACGAAATCTTAGAAATTAAAAAGAAACATTCAGATGCTAGAAGAACAGAAATAAGACATGCTGAAGGTGAAATAGATATAAAAGATTTAATAGATGATGAGGAAATAACTATAACATTAACTCATTTCGGATATATCAAGAGATTACCTTTAGATACTTATAAGAGTCAAAGAAGAGGTGGAAGAGGAATATCTGCTCTTACTGTTAGAGAAGAAGACTTTGTAAAACACCTTATAACTACAAGAACTCACAATAGATTATTATTCTTTACTAATAGAGGTAGAGTATTTAGATTAGATGCATTTGAAGTTCCAGAAGGGAAGAGACAAGCAAAAGGAACTGCAATAGTAAACTTACTTCAATTAGGACCAAATGAAAAAATAGCAACATTAATTGAAGTTGATACAACAACAAATGATGATTCTTACTTATTATTAGCTACTAAAAAAGGTATAGTTAAGAAAACTAAGAGATCTGAATTCAAAAATATCAACAAATCAGGCTTAATTGCTATTGGATTAAGAGATGACGATGAATTAATAGATGTAAAAACTACTAATGGAGAAAAAGATGTATTACTTGTAACATCAAAAGGTATGTCAATTAGATTTGATGAAAAAGACATAAGACCAATGGGTAGAACTGCTATGGGTGTTAAAGGTATAACTTTATCTGAAGACGACAGAGTAGTATCTATGAGTTTATCTGATGAAGGTGAAGACTTATTAGTTGTAAGCCAAAATGGTTATGGAAAAAGAACAGACATAGATGAATATAGAAGCCAAATAAGAGCAGGTAAAGGAATTAAAACTTACAACATGTCTGAAAAGACAGGTGAAATAGTTGGAGCAACAATGGTAAACAATGAAGACGAATTGATGCTTATAAATTCTGATGGAGTTCTTATTAGATTAAGAGTTGATGATATATCTGTATTCGGAAGAGTTACTAGTGGTGTTAAACTTATGAAAACAGATGATGAAGTTAACGTAGTTTCAATAGCTAAAATAAATACAGATGAGGAAGAATAGGGTAACACCTATTCTTTTTCTATATTACATACATTGATTAATATTGTGGACAAAATATATTATTTGTGGATAGTTAAAAATTGCAATTTTGCATATTATAATAAGAGATTTAAGAAATGTCCAAGAAATAACTTTAAAAGCATTTTTTAATAAACTTTTTTGGTATTTTGAATAAATAATATATAATCAATCCACAATGTAATATATAATATAAATATATTTAAAGGTGAAAGGAGCTAGATGATATGAGTAAAAAAAGAGGAAGAACTTTAACATTAGGAGTAATAATAGGATTTTTTATTGGATTATTTTTAGCACCTAAGAAAGGCAAAGAATTAAGAAGAGATGCCAAAGAAAAGATAGACACAATAAAAGAAAATCCCAAAGATGTTCTACATGAAACATTTGCAGATGTAAAACAAAAAGTGTCTAAAATAAAAGATGACTTATCTGAAGAAAAAATGGAAATCAAAGAAGAAGACATAGTAGTCAGCAGACGTTTTGATGAAGAAGGAGAGAATAAATAATGAATGCAATTGGTTGGCAAATTGGGGCAGTTTTATTCGGTGTTGCGATATTAATAATAGCTATATACATAGCTAAAACACTAAATACAGCTACAAAAACAATTGATAGAGTTAATAAAATAATTGATTACAATGAAAAAAACTTAAATCAAATAATAGATAATGCAGCCGATATAACAAATGATGTAAGAAGTATATTAGATGTGGTTGAAAAAGTAACTGGTTTCTTCAAGGTTTTAAGAATATTTAAAAAATAATTGGAATAGTGCAGGAGGTTTGTAAATGTCTATAGATATAAAATTAAAAAATGATACAGATGCTGATTTCTGGGAAGTATTAGTAGCAGGAGAATTAGATGTATCTACAGCAGACGAATTTAAAGAGTATTTACATAAATTAATTGATAAAGGTATAAAAAACATAAGACTTAATTTAGAAAATCTAGATTATATTGATTCAACTGGATTAGGTGTTATTATAGGAATACTAAAAAGAATAAAAGTTGAAAATAAAGAAATATATATAAAATCACCAAGAGATAATGTTAAAAAGATTTTTTCTATAACAGGACTTGATAAAATATTTAAAATGGAGGGATAGAATTGAATTTTGAAACTATAAAAATGGAAATTGCTTCTAACCCACAATATGTAAGCGTTATAAGATTAACTACATCAGGGATAGCTAATAAAATAGGATTTTGTTTAGAAGATATCGAAGATATAAAAGTAGCTGTATCAGAAGCTTGTACAAATGCTATAAAACATAGTTTAGACAATAAATTTTCTGTAGAATATACAATATTTGAAAATGGATTAACTATTACAATAATAGATAGTGGCAAAGGATATGATGTTGATTCGATAGATGTGCCTAATTTAGAAGAACCTAAAGAAAGCGGACTTGGGTTATTTATAATACAAAGTTTAATGGATGAAGTAGAGATCAAATCTAATATAAATTATGGAACAGTTATAAAAATGACAAAATATTTAGGAGTTGATAATTAATGAAAGATATGTCATCTGTTACCAACTATCTAGATATGGATAATAAAGAATTATTTAATATTTACAGTCAAGATAAAAGTAATAAAGAAGTTAGAGATATATTAATCGAGAGAAATCTTTATTTAGTTAATATATTAGCTAAAAAATATATAAATAAAGGGGTTGAATTTGAAGACTTATACCAAGTAGGTTCATTAGCTCTTATATATGCTATAGAACGTTACGATATGTCAAAAGGTTATGAGTTTTCAAGTTTTGCAACGCCAACTATTATAGGAGAAATAAAAAAATACTTTAGGGATAAAGTCTGGACTATGAGAGTTCCAAGAAGAGTTCAAGAATTAAATAAAAAAGTAAACGAAGCAAAACTTTTATTAGAACAACAAAATAAGAAAAAACCTAAAGTAAAAGAAATTGCAGAATATATAGGATGCAGAGAAGAAGAAGTATTAGAAGCTTTAGAAGCATCATATGGATATCAGCCTGTTTCATTAGATTCTCCTATAAATGGTGATTCTGAAGATACGGAAGTAACTTTAATTGACAAGATAGGTGGACAAGAAGATAGTTTTTCTAATATAGAATATAAAGATTTTATAGAAAAATTTGTGAATAAATTGAATGAATTAGAAAGAAATATATTCGAGGGAAGATTTTTCAAAGAAAAAACTCAGTCTACTCTAGCAAAAGAACTAGAAATATCGCAAATGACTATTTCTAGAATTGAAAGAAAAGTAGTGCAGAAATTACGAAAAGAATACGAAAAATAAAATTATAAAGATTTTTATAATTTTATTTTGTTTTTATAATATAGGATAAATATTTTATTTTAAGATATTTATCCTATATTTTTTTTATTTTTTTTAAAATTTACTATAAAAAGTTATATTTTGATAAGAAAAAATGGAGTTTAAACATAGTAAATAAGCGAAAAATAAGGATATTTAACAAAAAAATAAAAAAAATAAAAAAATCTGTTGACAATAAAATATATAGGTGGTATTATTATACCTGTACTGATTAAGCAGTG
>OCHO01000365.1_pt1 | contig 42352 bp, 37 predicted proteins | sample 1538441 | NCBI WGS metagenome assembly OCHO01 (sample SAMN04571691, study PRJEB22368) | human gut metagenome | biome: human gut; material: stool | host: Homo sapiens | place: Luxembourg | collected 2012-06-29
AAGGATGTGTCGGACAGCGCCTGCTGCGTGGTTCGGCATACGGATGCGGGTCCTGTACGATGGATTCGCTGTGAACCAGGTCAGGTGGGGAACCAAGCAGCCTTAAGCAGTGCGTTCGTGCGTTTCAGTAAGCCTGCATCCGTATGCCGAGTTACGCAAGGCGGGGACAAAACCCCGTCGAGCGCTGTCCTTTTATTTTTGCCGCAAAGGCCGGGAAAGGGGAGAGATCGCCATGTATCGTGCACTTTACCGCAAATGGAGACCCCAGCGGTTTGAGGACGTGGTGGGTCAGCGTGCTATCGTGACCGCCCTGAAAAACCAGATCACCGCAGGGCGCGTGGGCCATGCGTATCTGTTTACCGGCGTGCGCGGCACCGGCAAGACCACCTGCGCCAAAATTTTTGCAAAGGCGGTCAACTGTCTGCACCCGGTAAATGGCGACCCCTGCGGGGAGTGCGAGATCTGCAAGGGCATCGACAACGGCAGCCTGCTGGACGTGGTGGAGATGGACGCAGCCTCCAACAACGGCGTGGACGATATCCGCGACCTGCGGGACGAGACCGCCTACACCCCCAGCGCCTGTCAGTATAAGGTGTATATCATCGACGAGGTGCACATGCTGTCCACAGCGGCCTTTAATGCGCTGCTGAAAACGCTGGAAGAGCCGCCCGCACATGTCATCTTCATTCTGGCGACAACCGAGATCCAGAAAGTGCCCGCCACCATCCTCTCCCGCTGCCAGCGGTACGATTTTACCCGCATCGGGCCGGAGGATATCGCCCGGCGGGTGGAGTATATCGCCGGGGAAGAAAAGCTGGAGCTGACCTCCGACGGCGCGGAACTGATCGCCCGTCTGGCCGATGGTGCGCTGCGCGATGCGCTGTCCATTCTGGACACCTGCGCCGGTGTCACTGCAAAGATCGACGCAGACGTGGTGCGCCGCATGGCGGGTGTGACCGACCGCAGCTACCTGTTCCATATTTCTGACGCCTTGGAAGCGCAGGACGCCGCCGCCGCGCTGGCACAGCTGGCGCAGCTGCGGCAGCAGTCGGTGGACGTAAAACGTCTAACTGAGGAACTGATCGCCCACTACCGCGCCCTGATGCTGGCGGCACTGCCCGGCGGGCAGGCGCTGCTGTCCGGTGTTTCGCCGGAGGAAGAGGCGCTGTACCTGCAAAAAGGCCCGGAGATGGGGCAGCGGGAAGCCATCCGCGCCATCCGCACGTTAGGTACGGCGCTGGAACACATGACCCGTGGCAGCGACCAGCGCATCGAGCTGGAACTGGCACTGTTCAGCCTGTCCGAGCCGCCCCAGCAGATGCAGGCGGTAACGGTACAGGCAGCCCCTGCCCGCACGGCACAGTCGGAAGCACCCCGTCCCTTTGCGGCAGCGGTGCAGCCCTTTGCCAGCGCCCCGGTGCAGCCCGCACCGGCAGCAACTGCACCCCAGACCCCGGCAGCAGTAGCAGAACCTGCCCCTGCCGTGCAGCAGACCCCTCCGCAGCTTGCCGCGCAGGAAGCAACGCCCGCCCCTGCGGAGGAGCTGCCGCCCATGCCAGAGGAACCGCCGGTACAGCAGAGCGATGCCGCCCTGCCGTGGGACGAGCCTGCCCCGCAGGCACCGCCGCCGGAGGAGCCGGAGCCGGTCAGTCAGCCGGAGCAGCCCGCCCCTGCAGAACCCGCGCAGTCGGCTCCTGCAGCAGAGGAACCGCCTGCCCCGGTGCAGGAGCACCCTGCCGACCCGGTGCTGACAAAGCCCCGCAGCGTGGCGCAGCAGGGCACGAACCCCTTCCCGTACTGGGGACAGATCGTGCAGAAGCTGGAAGGCATCGACCCCATGCTGTATATGTATCTGCGCAAGTCCAAGGCTTACTTTGACGGCACCCGCGTGCTGATCGACGGCGGCAAGACCTTCCGGGATTTTATCCGGGTGAACAAGGACAGTCAGAAGCTGATCAAAAAGCTGATCGCCGAGGTATCCGGCGTGCCGGTGCCCATCGGCCCTTACGAGCCCAAAACAGCCGGAAAGACCGCCTCTAACGCGGAGCAGTCCCTTCTGGCGCTGGAAAAACTGGGGTTAGAGGTCAGCATTGAGGATACCGCCCGCAAAAAGCGATAAAAATTGTTTATAATAAAGGAGAATACCATTATGAAAGCAAGAATGCCCGCAGGCTACGGCCGCCCCGATATGAATGCCCTGATGCGTCAGGCTCAGAAGATGCAGGAGGACATGAAGAGCAAGCAGGCCGAGCTGGAAGCCGCCGAGTACACCGGCAGCGCCGCTGGTGAGATGGTGACTGTGAAGATGAACGGCAAGCACGAGGTGCTGTCCATCACCATCAAGCCCGAGGCCGTGGACCCGGATGACATCGAGATGCTGGAAGACATGGTGGCTGCTGCCATCAACGCCACCGTGAAGCAGGTGGATGAGACCGCCGAGGCCGAGATGGGCAAGCTGACCGGCGGCCTGAACATTCCGGGTCTCTGAGCCGGGAAGGGGAGATACCATGGACTACACTGCCGCACCGCTGGAAAAGCTGATCGAGGAGTTCGGCAAGTTTCAGGGCGTGGGTCGCAAGGGCGCTACCCGCATGGCCTATCAGGTGCTGAGTATGTCGGACAAGGACGCTGCGGCGCTGGCTGATGCCATCCGCAGTGCGCACACCCGGCTGCATCGGTGCCGCATCTGCCAGAACTTTACGGACGCTGACCTGTGCCCGGTGTGCGCCAGCGCCAAGCGGGACACCTCGGTGATCTGCGTGGTGGAAAAGCCCCGGGACGTGCAGGCTTTTGAGCGCACCCGGGAGTATAACGGCCTGTACCATGTGCTGCACGGTCTGCTGGACCCGCTGGCCGGTGTGGGTGCAGAGCAGCTCACCGTCAAGGAACTGCTGGCGCGGCTGAAGGACGACACGGTGAAGGAGGTCATCATGGCCATGAACCCCACCGTGGAGGGCGAGGCTACCGCCATGTATCTGGCAAAGCTCATCAAGCCGCTGGGCATCCGGGTCACCCGGCTGGCCTCCGGTCTGCCGGTGGGTGCCAGCCTGGAATACGCGGACGAGACCACCCTGTACCGGGCACTTTCCGGCCGGGGAGAGCTGTAAATCTGTAAAAATTTACAATTCTGTCAGAAACAGCCCTTGCATTACCCTGAAAAAATGGTATACTGAAACAATAAACGGGACGGAGAAAGGAGGCGCGCAGCATGGCACCCACAAAGGAGCGCCCGGCGACCAAGAGCATCGCCACCAACCGCGAAGCGCGCCACGAGTATTTTGTTCTGGAAGCGCTGGAGACCGGTGTGGAGCTCAAAGGCACCGAGGTGAAAAGCCTGCGGGCCGGCGGGGTCAACCTGAAGGACAGCTGGGTAGATATTGAAAACGGCGAGCTTCTGGTAAAGGGGATGCACATCAGCCCCTACGACCACGGCAATCTGTTCAATCAGGATCCTATGCGTGTCCGGCGGCTTCTGGCGCACAAAAGTGAGATCCGGCGTCTGCACCAGCAGTGCAAGCTGCAGGGCTATACGCTGGTGCCGCTCTCGCTTTATTTCAAGCATGGCCGCGTAAAAATGGAAGTGGGCCTGTGCAAAGGCAAAAAGCTGTACGACAAGCGTGCCGATGCCGCCCAGCGCGATGCAAAGCGCTCCATTGACCGGGCTGTGAAGTCCAACGGCAAGTATTATTAAGCATTCCAATTGCAGACTGCGGCTCACCGCAGAAAACCAAGCTTTCCGCACATCGCAAGATGTGCTTTATATGGGGGCGTAAAGGTTTCGACGGGGGGAGCAAGGTCTGGGCAGCGGGTAGCAGCGGGGGAACTGCTCTATAACTCCTCCAAAAAAATTAACTGACAACAATAATTATCAGTTGCTCGCAGCCTGAGTGCTGCGCGTTCCGCCCACTCTTGTGTCGTGTGGGGCCGGGGCGTCCTTTAGACACAGCACCTGAACGGACCTAAGCTTTGCGGACCGGCAGGAACTCATGAAGCTACCAAAGCGCTAGCCTGACGATCGGCGTGGCGTGGCGGGAATGTTGTAGATCGCCTGCACCCGGAGACACCTACACTGAGCTCTTTTCGGACATGGGTTCGACTCCCATCGCCTCCACCAACTGAAAGGGCGAGGGTATTTGGTACTGTTATTTTCGGACAGTATCGGATACTCTCGCCTTTATTTTTGTTGCTGATATGATTCTTCAAATTGATTTGGGGTTTGCTGTTTAAGACATTCATGCGGTCGGTAATCGTTATAAAAATCAATATATTCTGATAGACTTTCCTCTAATTCGGAGACAGTTTCATAAAAATGAAATTTGAACTGTTCTTTTTTAAGCGAAGCAAAGAAAGATTCCGCCACAGCATTATCAAGTGGATTGCCTATATTGGAAAAGGATTGGTGTATATTAAAGTCAAGAAGTAGTTGACGAAAGCTGAATGCGGTATACTGTGCGCCTTGGTCACTATGAAATGTTAACCCTTGCGGATGGTTCCGATTTTGATAGGCCAATTTGAATGTGTGGATCGTGAGTTCTGCATCGGCGAATTCGGCAACGGCATGTGAAACGACTTTTCGAGAAAATAGGTCGATAATAACACAGACATATGCGATGGAAGTGTTTACCTTAACATAGGTGATGTCACTGACCCAAATGCTGTTTGGTTTTTCAACGATAAAATTTTGCTTTACGAGATTGGGACGATAAGTATAGTGCCGCTGAAAAGTAGCATTCTCTGGAAGTGCTTGTTTACGTTTTAATCCGTGCTCTTTCATGAGCCGCACAATACGTTTTGTGCTAACAGCATAGCCTTGCTCCATCAATTTTGCGCGAATCTTTTTTGCACCGAAACGGTAATCGCTTTTCTGGAAGATGATAGCGATTTTTTCTTTCAAAAGCGTATCTTCTACATCTAGTTGCTTTTCAATCAGTGCACTTTTCTGTCTATTTATGTAAGTGGATTTTGAAAGCTTCAGCAAACGGCAAAGTGTGTAGAGACTGTATTCTGACTTTAAGGCATCAATAATTTGCACCTTGTTGTCTATGGACAAATCAAGAGCAGCAAGAGATTTTTGATAGATGGAATTTTCATTTTCCAAGGTTGCAACATGGCGTTGAAGCGTTGCAAGATCGCGTTTAGAAATGTTTGAAACTTTTGCTTCTTCGCTCCATTGGTATAAGATACTGCGAGAAATATGGAACTGGGCACAGAGATCAGAGGTACTTGTGCCACTGTTGTATAGCTGGACAACCTTATTCCGAAAATCTGCAGAGTAGGTCATAATATTCTCCTTTATAGTCTAAAATGCCATTATTATCCCATAAAGGAGATAAGATGTAAAGAGATGGTCTTGACAATAGAGGATATATCCGCTATACTGAATATGAGATAAATCCACTATTCAAAGGGAGTGCAGCCGTGCAGGAATATGAAATTGAATTCTACGATAAAGCCGATGGCTCCGAGCCAGCCAAAGAGTTTATCCTAAGTCTGGATAAGAAAATGCAAGCCAAAGTTTTGCGTACCGTTGCGTTGCTCCGCGAGGAGGGGCCATTTTTAAGGGAACCGTATTCCAAAGCACTGGATGATGGAATTTTTGAGATTCGTACCAAGTTTGGGTCGGATATTACCCGCGTGCTGTATTTCTTCGTGGTTGGTAAAAAGGTGATCCTCACAAATGGATTTATCAAGAAGACCCAAAAAACACCTGCTTCAGAGATCACACTGGCAAAACAATATCGCGCAGATTATCTTGCCCGAAAGGAGAATTCCAAATGACAAACTTCAACGATTTTTTGAATGAGCAGATGAAAGACCCTGAATTCAAGGCCGAATGGGACGCACTTGACCCGGAATTTTCCGTGATTGAAGCCATGCTCAAGGCCCGCAAAGAAAGCGGTTTGACCCAGAAGCAACTTTCGGAGCGCACGGGTATTGCACAGACCGACATCAGCAAACTGGAACGCGGCAATGCAAACCCATCTCTTCGTACCTTGCAGCGGCTTGCTGCCGGGATGGGAATGAAGGTTAAAATTGAATTTGTTCCTGCATCTGCAAAATGATTTAGTGATGGATGCGTTTCGGTAAAATAGAAAGCACAATAGTGACGCTATGCAGCGATATTTTCAAGCACGCGTTCGTCCGGCGTTGCAGTCCGTCCACCAACACAAAAGCCACCTGAAAACTTACGTTTTTCAGGTGGCTTTTGCTATATCTGCTATACCTGCTATTCTGTTACGCCAGATCCGGCAGGATATCCGACCACAGAGCCTGCTCCTGCCGCAAGGCATCAAAGCAGCAGTCCAGATACATTTTGTTGACCGCGGCAAAAATGGTGCTGCGCAGCAGCAGACGCTCGTCGTTGAGCGTAGTCTCCGGCTGGGCTGTCTTGCCGCCGAACACCACGGAAAGACTAGTCTCTAACTCCTCGCAGAAGATATCGTAGGCTGTCCCGGCGGAGCAGTGCTCCCGCTGCATTTTGAACAGAGTGTCGATGTTTTCAATCGAGAGCACGGTCTTGGAAACTGCAATGTACATCAGGGATGCGATCTGGTCCCGGGTGTATTTTTTGCGGATGGGGTGATCCACCACCCCTTTTTTGACGTAGTTGCTTACCATAGATGGGGTCAGCTCCACCCCGCAGAAGCTGCGGAAGTAGCCGTTGACGAACTGCACCGTCTGGTCCAGATACAGCCCTACCGAGGGAAGATCGTTGTACCGGGGCAGGGCAAAGCCCGCAGCACACGCCGCAACGCGGAGTTTGGTTTCAGCTTTCATAGTATCTTGTTCCGTTCATGCTCCTGCACTTTTTGCAAGCAGGAACGTTGTTTTTGTGCAAAGGCAAGGCAATTGCTTTCCGCAAAAGCACATCTGCCTGTGAAATAGTATACCGCATTTTGGAAAATTGGTCAACGGGCAATGAAAACTTTGTAAAAGAATTTGAGAAAACAGTTGACAGGGTTTTGAAAAACTGCTATGATGGTCACGGACAAAGGAATGACTGCGGCGTGCGCCGCTTGAAAATGGAGAAAAATATGAAAAGCAAAATCGTTGTAGATTCCTCTGCAAATGTGTACGAGCTCCCCGATGTAGGGTTTGCCTGTGTGCCGCTGAAGATCCTGACCGACGAGCAGGAGTATGTGGACACCGCAGAGGTGGATGCTCCCGCGCTGGCCGAGATGCTGCGCACCTATAAGGGACGTACCAGCACCTCCTGCCCCAATATCTCGGACTGGCTCACCGCCTACGAGGGCGCAGACGAGGTGTATGTTGTAACCATTACCGGTACGCTGTCCGGTGCCTATAACGCTGCACTGCTGGCGGGCGAGGAATACGAGCAGAGCCACGAGGGCGCGCGGGTCTTTGTGCTGGACAGCCTGTCTACTGGTGCGGAGTCCCGGCTGCTGGTGGAGCGTTTGGCGGCGCTGATCAAGGCCGGCAAGCCCTTTGACACCGTGTGCGAGGAGATCCGGGCGTACCATGAGCACACCCATCTGCTGTTTGCGTTGGAATCTCTGGCAAACCTTGCCCGCAATGGCCGCGTGAAGCCCGCTGTGGCTGCTGTGGCGCGGATGCTGGGCATCCGGGTCATCGGGCAGGCCAGCGATGCCGGTGATCTGGAGGTTCTTTGCAAGACCCGCGGCGAGCACGGCGCACTGGAGCGCATGGTGCTGGAAATGAAGGCGCACGGCCTGACCAACGGCCGGGTGCACATCGACCACTGCTGCAATGCTGCCGCTGCGGAGCGGCTGAAGCACATGGTCCATGCGGTGTTCCCGGAGGCCAAGGTGGAGGTAGGCAGCTGCGGCGCGCTGTGCAGCTACTACGCGGAGCACGGCGGCCTGATGGTGGGCTACGAGGACAACGAAGCCCCCACCGTCTGAGCGGAAAATATATAATAGAATCTTGGTTCACCGGGGCATCTGCGGACGCTCCGGTGAACTTTTTTATAAGGAATAAAGGCGGCCGGCACGCCGGTGTACCCGACACCAAAAGCTTGCAAAGGGGGAAAAACCGCGTTATACTTAACCGTATTATAGAGGTAAGCTAGGGTGTATCTGAAAAGTCGAAAATTTAGTCTATTTCTACAAACACAGCTGGATTTTGCGTTAAACAGTCTTGAAATCCACAAAGGATTCCTGCGGCTATTTGCCTTAAATCCCGCTTGTGCTTGCGAAATATTCGTCATTTTCTTTGTTTTCAGATACACCTTAACACGGAAAGGGGAGATGGTATGCTGTTCCGTTTGCCGATCGTCAAATTTTTCAACCGCATCCTCAACCGCATCACGGTCACGGTGGTGCTGGTGGCGCTGCAGCTTGCATGGCTGGCGTGGGTGTTTTTTGCCCTCACCACCGGCGCGGCGCGGGTGTGGGTCACCGGGGTGCTCAACGGGTTAAGCCTGCTGATCATTCTGTATCTGGTGCGCAAGGACGAAAACAGCGCCTATAAGGTGGGCTGGATCGCCCTCATCGGGCTGTTGCCGCTGCTGGGCGGGGCACTGTATCTGGCCTTTGGCAACAAGCGGCCCTCCCGCCGTCTGCGCAGCAAAATGCAGGCGGTGGAGCAGGCGCACCGGGCAGACCGCGCTCAGCAGCCCGGACAGACCGCCGGGCTGGGCGATGAAAACCGGGGCGTGAGCCGTTACCTGACCCAATACGGCTGCTACCCCGCATGGCAGAACACCACCGCCCGGTATTTTTCCTGCGGTGAGGCCATGTACCCGGCACTGCTGGCCGACCTTGAAAAGGCGGAAAAGAGCATCTTTTTGGAGTTTTTTATCGTCAGTCAGGGCAAGATGTGGCAGGGCGTAGAGGATGTTCTGCGGCGCAAAGCGGCGCAGGGGGTGGACGTGCGGCTGATCTACGATGACTTCGGCAGCCTGCTGGGTCTGCCCAAGGACTTTGTGGTGCGCATGGAGCGGGCGCATATCCGCTGCATTCCCTTTAACCCGGTGGTGCCGCTGCTCTCGCTGGTGATGAACCACCGCGACCACCGCAAGATCGTGGTCATCGACGGCACGGTGGCCTACACCGGCGGCGTGAACCTGGCGGACGAATATATCAACAAGGAGCAGCGCTTCGGCTACTGGAAGGACGCCGCCCTGCGGGTGGAAGGCGATGCTGCGTGGAATTTCACCGTGATGTTCCTCAACTTCTGGAACGCCTTCCGCCCCAGCGAGGAAGACTACAGCCCCTTCCGCCCCGCGCCGCTGGAGCCGCCGGTGTCGGACGGCGTGGTGCAGCCCTACGCCGACAGCCCGCTGGACGAGGAGCCCGTGGCCGAGACGATATACCTGAACATCCTGGCGCAGGCGCAGCGGTATGTCTATATTTACACGCCCTACCTTGCCATCGGCGAGGAAATGCTGGACGCGCTGCGGAACGCCGCCAAGCGCGGGGTGGATGTGCGGCTGGTGCTGCCGGGCATCCCGGACAAAAAGCTGGTGTTCCGGCTGAGCCGCTCGTACTATCTGCCCCTGCTGCGGGCGGGGGTGCGCATCTACGAGTATACCCCGGGCTTTCTCCACGCCAAGTGCTGCGTCAGCGATGACCGCGCGGCGGTGGTGGGCAGCATCAATATGGACTACCGCAGTATGTTTCTGCACTTCGAGTGCGGGGTGCTGCTGCTGCAAAACAGCCAGGTGCTGACCCTGCGGGACGATGTGCGCCGCACCCTGTACCAGTGCCGGGAGGTGCAGTGCGCGGACTGCCGTACCGGTCTGGTGGGTACGGTGCTGGACAGCGTGCTGCGGCTGTTAAGCCCGCTGATGTAAACATCTGCTCATAAAACCCGCGCGGCGGGGCACACTAGCTCCAAAGCCTGCGTCTGCAATGCAGGCACGGAAAGGGAGCGTATGTGACGATATGAAACAGGCATCGCGTTGGTTTTTGTGCTGCACGCTGGCGGCAGCACTGACATTGACCGGCTGTGGCGGGGGAAACTCCGGCAGCAGCTCCGGTTCTGTGAGCGGCAGCACCTCTGTGGGCAGCAGTGCAGCGCAAAGCGCGGCGTGGCGCACCGGGCTGGGGGTCCTGACCGAGACGACCGGCACAGACCGTGCGGGCAACATCCACACCGTAGCGGCTGCCGTGCTGCTGGATGCAGACGGCAAGCTGGCCGGAGTGACACTGGACGAGCTGGAGCTTTCAGTCAGTGCGGACAGCACCGGCAAAGTGACCACCCCCACCGACACCCGCACCAAGCGCCAGAAGGGCAAGGACTACCCACTGGCAGAGGTGTCCGGCCTGAAAAAGGGCTGGGCAGAGCAGGCAGATGCCTTTGGCAGCTGGCTTGAGGGCAAGACTCCGGACGAAGTGAAGAAGCTGAAAACGGATGCGGACGGCAAGCCAACAGATGCAGACCTTCTCTCCGGCTGCACCATCGCGGTGGACCGTTACCGGGATGCTGTCGTCCGCGCCTGCGAGAATGCGCAGGTGCTGGGCGCTGCCCGAGGCGATACGGTCAAACTGGGCGTAGAAGTGGCAGAAATGCCGCAGGGGCTTATGGGCACAGACGACAAGGACGCACAGGTGCAGGCTAAGATCACGCTGGCGGTGGTGACCATGGACGAGAACGCCCGGGTGACCAGCGCTATCGGCGATATGACCGAGCCAGAGCTGACCGTCAGCGCGGATGGTACTGTATCTGCCCCGCGTGAGCCGGTGTACACCAAAAACGAGCTGGGCGACCGCTACGGAATGCGCAGCGCAAGCGCGTTAGGCAAGGAATGGTACGAGCACAGCGCAGGCTGGTGCGGCTACCTGAAGGGCAAAAACGCCGTGGAGATCGGCAAGCTCTCCACAGACGGCACGGATGCCGACCTGAAGGCGCTGTGCACCATCTCAGTTACCGACCTGCAAAAAGCGGCGCTGAAGGCCATGGCGGAGCAGTAATCATAAAAACAGGATGTCCCTCTGCACAAAAAGTGCAGGGGGATTTTTTATGGATACCCCCTCAGGCGCAAAGCCAGAAGGGGTATGCACACTTTCCCACAAAAAGCGGGCTTACAGGCGGGGCAAAGCAGTGCATTGTGCAAAAAATAAAGGTTTCCTCTTGCAAAACGGCGACAAACGCGCTATTCTATAACCACAGTTTACCACTTTAGCATGGTAAAATTGTAAATCGAGAGGGAAGCGGGACGCAGAACGTCCCCTATGGGAGGAAAAAGATATGAAACTCAAGCGTATTGCAAGTGCATTTCTGGCCGGTGCTCTGGCACTGAGCCTTGCAGCCTGCGGCGGCAGTGCATCCACCTCTGCTGCGGCATCTGCTTCCGGCAGCGCAGCCGGTTCGACTTCTTCCGCAGCGGGCAGCGATCTGGACTACATCAAGGGCAAGGGCAAAATGGTCATCGGCTATACCGTGTACGAGCCCATGAACTACACCGACGCCGACGGCAACTTTACCGGCTTTGATACCGAACTTGCCACTGCTGTGTGCGCAAAGCTGGGCGTAGAGCCGGAGTTCGTGGAGATCAACTGGGACACCAAGGTGGTGGAGCTGGACGCCAAGAGCATCGACTGCATCTGGAACGGCATGACCCTCACCGAGGACATCATGGCCAACACCGCCACCACCAAGGCCTACGCCAAGAACGCACAGGTCGTTGTGGTGAAGGACGGCACCGACTACACCTCCACCGCCGATCTGGCGGACAAGACCGTGGTGGCCGAGGCCGGTTCCGCCGGTGAAGCCGCCATTCAGGGCGACGAGAACCTGTCCAAGGCCGACTACGTCTCCAAGAGCGTACAGACCGACTGCCTGATGGAAGTGGCCGCCGGCACCGCCGATGCCGCTGTGCTGGACCTGACCCTGGCCAATGCCATGATCGGCGCGGGCACCGACTACGCCAGCCTGAAGATCGTGGACGAGCTGAACGCCGAAGAGTACGGCGTGGCCTTCCGCAAGGGCAGCGACGCGGCTGCCGCCGTGGATGCCGCCTTTGACGAGCTGAAGGCGGACGGCACCATGCAGGCCCTGGCCGACAAGTACGATCTGGCCCTGGCCGAGTGAAACCGCAAAATCGGATGGAATGGGTGTGTTGTTGTGTCTGTGATCCTTGGGCGCCTTTCCGGCGCGTTCCTGCTCAACTGTGAGCTGTTTGCCCTGACCCTGCTGTTTGCCCTGCCGCTGGGGCTTGTGGTGGCCTTTGGCTCCATGAGCCGCTGCAGGGTGCTGTCCGGCGCGGTCAAGACCTTTGTGTGGGTCATCCGCGGCACGCCGCTCATGCTGCAGATCATCGTCATCTATCTGGGCCCCGGTCTGCTGGGCATGGCGAACCCCTGGCCCTCCGGCTCCGGCGGCCGCATGGTGGCGGCGGTGGTGGCCTTTGCCATCAATTATGCCTGCTACTTCTCCGAGATCTACCGCGGCGGCATCGAGGCTGTGCCCAAGGGCCAGACCGAGGCCGGGCAGGTGCTGGGCATGACCAAGCCCCAGATCTTCTTCAGGGTGACCTTATTACAAGTGATCAAGCGCATCCTGCCCCCCATGGGCAACGAGATCATCACCCTCGTCAAGGATACCTCGCTGGCCAACACCATCGCCAACAAGGAGATCATCATGATGGCGAAGGAGTACAGCGCCAAGGGCCTGATCTGGCCGCTGTTCTCCACGGCCATCTTCTTCCTCGTCTTCGTGGGCGTGCTGACCATTCTGTTCAACTGGCTTGAGAAAAAGCTCGATTATTTCCGCTGCTAAGGAGGAACGATATTATGGCATTGCTCGAAGCCTCCGGCATCGGGAAAAATTTTGAGGAGACCCATGTCCTGAAGGACATCTCTCTGACCTTGGAAAAAGGCGAGGCGCTGGCCATCATCGGCTCGTCGGGTTCCGGTAAAACGACGCTGCTGCGCTGCCTGAACTTCTTGGAGCGCCCGGATACCGGCGTCATCAAGGTGAACGGCGAGACCATGTGGGACGCCGCCGACCCCGCCACCCAGAAGGAGAGCGAGATCCGAAAAAAGCGGCTCCACTTCGGCTTGGTGTTCCAGAACTTCAACCTCTTCCCGCAGTACACCGCCCTGCAGAACGTGATGCTGGCGGGGGAGCTGCTGGCGAAGGAGCGCCCGGACTACAAGGTCAACAAAAAGGCCATCCACGCCGAGCTGGAGCAGCAGGCGAAGGAGCTGCTGGGCCAGATGGGCCTGTCCGAGCGGGCGAACCACTACCCGCACCAGCTCTCCGGCGGCCAGCAGCAGCGGGTAGCCATTGCCCGCGCGCTGGCTCTCCACCCGGACATCCTCTGCTTCGACGAACCGACCTCGGCCCTTGACCCAGAGCTGACCGGTGAAGTCCTGCGTGTCCTGCGGGACCTTGCCGACCGCAAGACCACCATGATCATCGTCACCCACGAGATGCACTTCGCCCGCGATGTGGCGGACCGCATCCTCTTTATGGATGGCGGCGTGGTGGTGGAAGAGGGCCCTGCCAAAGAGCTCATGGACCACCCCAAAGAGGAGCGCACCAAACAGTTCCTTGCACACTATTCCGAATGACCACATCTGCCCCCGGAGAGGTTGCCTTTCCGGGGGCGTTTTTGCAGTAAAATGCCCTTTTGCATCGTTTTATAGAGCGAAAGGATGTGTGTTCTATGAAACGGAGACGTTCTGCGCAAAAGCGCCGCACGCGGCGGCGGTGGCTGATTTTTCTGCTGATTTTGCTGGCGCTGCTGCTGTTCTGGCCCCGGCGGGTCAGTCTGGAAGGACTCATCAGCCCTGAAGCGGTTCTGATGGACGCGGACAGCGGGGAAGTGCTGGCCGCAAAAAACGCGGATGCGTCCATCTATCCGGCGTCCATGACCAAGGTGATGACGGCACTGCTCGTCCTCGAAGCAAACCCCGACTTGGATACGCCGGTGACGCTGCCGGAGGACATCTTCCCGGAATTGCGGGCCGAGGGCGCATCGATGGCGGGCTTTCTGCCCGGTGAGACGGCCACGGCGCGGGACCTGTTATACGGTGCGCTCCTGCCCTCCGGCGCGGAGTGCTGCGAGACACTGGCGCGGGAGGTGAGCGGCTCGGAAGAAGCATTCGTGGCCTCGATGAACCAAAAGGCCGCAGCGCTGGGGATGGCATCCACCCACTTCTGCAACCCCACCGGTCTGCACGACCCGGAGCATGTTTCCACCGCGCGGGACATGGCTGTTCTGCTGCGGGCGGCGATGCAGAATGAGATGTTCCGTACGATCTTCGCAACAGCCCGCTACACCGTGCCGCCCACGAATCTGCACCCGGACGGCTTTACGATGGAGAGCACGTTTTGGAGCGAACTGGACGGCACGGAGCTGCGCCGGGGAAAATTTCTGGGCGGCAAAACGGGCTATACCAGCGCCGCCGGGCTCTGCCTTGCCAGCGCGGCGGAAGTGAAAGGGAAGACCTATCTCATGGTCACGGCGGGGGCGCAGGGAAACCACAACACCGAGCCTTACCACGTCGATGACGCCGTGAATGTCTGCCGTCAACTGGCCCGGTGAACGGTTATGCGCAGAATCACTAATTTTTGCATCTATTTTTTAGTGAAGCTTATCAAAAGAAGACGCTTGAAAAAAACCTGTAATCTGTTATAATCACATTCGTGAATCCCACAACGTCCTGCCCCTTTTCCGGCAGGACGTTTTTGTCGGTAAAAAATCGTTTTTTCTGCCTTTTGATGACTCCCAAAGGAGGGCGCTGACATGACAAAAGATATGACACAGGGCAGCCCGCTGAAGCTGCTCCTCGCTTTCGCGGTCCCGCTGATGCTGGGCAGCCTGTTCCAGCAGTTCTACAATCTGGCCGATACCATCATCGTGGGCCGGTTCGTCGGCGTGGAAGCGCTGGCGGCGGTCGGCAGCGTGGGCGGCTTGAACTATCTGGTGCTGGGCTTCGTCAACGGCATCGCGTGCGGCTTTTCCATCCCGATCTCGTGGGCCTTCGGCGCGAAGGACTACCGCGAGATGCGCCGCTACACCGCCAACGCGGTCTGGCTGTCGGTGTTCTTCGCCGCCGTGCTCACCGTGGCCACGGTGGCCATGACCCGCTCCATCCTTGTGTGGACCAACACGCCGGATAACATCATTGATCTGGCGGATATTTACATCCGCACCATCTTTGTGGGCATCCCGTTCACCCTGCTGTACAACATGACCAGCGCCTTGATGCGTGCCCTCGGCGACAGCAAGCGCCCGCTGTATTTCCTGTTGGTGGCAAGCGTTTTGAACATCGGGCTGGATCTGCTGTGCATCATCGTGTTCAAGATGGGGGCCTTCGGCGCGGCCTTCGCGACGGTCTTCAGTCAGGCCGTTGCGGGCATTGGCAGTCTGTTCTACATCCTCAAGCATTACGGTGAGCTGCGCTGGTCGAAGGAAGAGGGCAAGCTGAGCAAGAGGCACTGTGCCAAGCTCTGCAATATGGGCATCCCCATGGGCTTGCAGTGCAGCATCACCGCCATCGGCAGTGTGCTTTTGCAAGGTGCGGTCAACGGCTTGGGCAGCGACATCGTGGCGGCCCAGACTGCCGGCGGCAAGGCGGCCTCCTTCCTGTCTGTCCCGCTGGAGAGCATCGGTACAGCCATGACCACCTACGCCAGTCAGAACATGGGCGCCCACGACCTTGGCCGCGTGAACAAGGGCGTCAACACGGCGCTGGGCATCGGCTGCGTCTACAGCGTGGCCTCCTTCCTGATCCTGCGGGTGCTGGATAAGCCCCTGATCGGCCTCTTCCTTGAGGGCGACCAGACCGAGATCATGGCCAACGCCCAGAGCTTCATCTTCTGGAACAGCGTCTTCTATATCCCGCTGGCGGTCCTCATCATCTACCGGTACACCATTCAGGGTCTGGGCTATTCCAGCCTTGCTATGTTCGCCGGTGTGGCCGAGATGGTGGCCCGCGCGCTGGTGGGCTTCCTGTTCGTGCCGCTGTGGGGTTATTTTGCCGCCTGCATCGCGAACCCGGTGGCGTGGTTCTTCGCCTGTTTCTTCCTCATCCCCGCCTACATCGTGGTCTATCGGCGGCTGCAAAAGGAGAAGCTGACGCCCCACGCAAACCTATAAATACAAAAGGAAGCGTTTTGCACACGATGCGTTGCAAAACGCTTCCTTTTATATTATACTAAAATCACTTATGCCACAGAAAGGGCGGTGGAGCCGATGGAACAGGAACTGGAACAGATCGAGGGCACGGTCGAGGACATCATCTACGAGAATACGGACACGGGCTACACCGTCTTTGAGATCTCCGGCGGCGGGGTGCTCACGGTGGTCTGCGGCGTGGTGGGGGAGTTGCACGCGGGCGAGAGCGTCGTCTGCCGCGGCAAGTACGAGAACCACGCTGCCTATGGCCGCCAGTTCCACGCGCAGGAGTGCGAGACCGACATGCCCAAGGACTTGGAGGCCGTCTACGCCTTCCTTGCCAGCGGGTCGCTGCCCTACATCGGAGCCCGGACGGCCAACAAGATCATTGACAAATTCGGCGCACAGGCGCTGGAAATGATTGCAAACGACCCGGCTCAGCTGGTCACCATCCCCGGCATCTCGGCGGACAAGGCCGACCGCATCCAACAGGAGTTCAAGCGGATGTTCGGGATGCGGGAACTCATCGCCTACCTCGCCCAGTTCGAGATCAGCCCCCGCCGCGCCATGGAAGTCTTCCGGGTCTTCGGCCCCGGCGCCATGAACGCCATTTCCTCGAACCCCTACCTGCTCTGCGGCGAGCCATTGCAGCTCGACTTCCGCCACGCCGACAGCATCGCCCAGTATTACCATATGGAAGGGGACTGCGCACAGCGGCTGGAAGCGGCCCTGCTGCGCACCCTGCGCCATAACGCGGGCAACGGCCACACCTGTCTGCCCCGCGCACAATTGCTGGACACGGCGTCCAATTTCATCCACCAACCGCCGGAAAAGCTGGCGGCCGCGCTGGACCGCTGCCTTGAGACCGAGGAACTCTGCGTTCGGATGTTTGACGGCACACCGTATGTTTATCTGCCAGACCTGCTGGCGGCGGAACAGGATATTGCCGACCGGCTGGCCCTGCTGACCCGGCGGGGCAAGAACCCCGTCTGCGACCTTGACCGGAACATTCAGGTCTTGGAGCTGACGCAGGGCTTCGCCTATGCGCCGCTCCAAAAGGAAGCCATCCGCAAGGCCATGACCGAGAACTGCCTTGTACTGACCGGCGGCCCCGGCACCGGCAAGACCACCACCGTCAACGCCATCTTGCAGCTGCTGGAGCATCAGGCGGAGCGGGTGGCCCTCTGTGCCCCCACGGGCCGCGCGGCCAAGCGGCTGAGCGAGCTGACGGGCCGGAAGGCTTCCACCATCCACCGGCTGTTGGAAGTGGACTACACCGGCGGCGTGGTCAGCTTCATCCACAACGACAAGAACCTGCTCAAGTGCGATGTGGTCATCCTCGACGAGATGAGCATGGTGGACGTCAAGCTGTTTCAGGCCCTCATCACGGCGCTGCGGTATAGCTGCCGCATCATCATGGTGGGCGACGCCGACCAGCTGCCCAGCGTCGGCCCCGGAAACATTCTGGGGGAGGTCATCCGCTCCAAGCTGGTGCCCACCGTCTGCCTGAACGAGATCTTCCGTCAGGCCAAGCGGAGCCTCATCGTGGAGAACGCTCACCACATCATTTCCAGCGAGCCGCTTCAGAAGGGCGGCAAGACCGACGACTTCTTCTTCTTGGAGTCGGACGGCGAGGCGGCGCAGAGACTGGTCTGTGACCTTGTCACCACCCGGCTGCCCCGCAGCTACGGCTTCGACCCCATCAAGGACATCCAAGTGCTCTGCCCGACCAAGCTCGGCCCCACCGGCACACAGGCGCTGAATGTGGAATTGCAGAACCTGCTCAACCCGGAACAGGAGGGCAGACCCCAATTACAAAGCGCAGCCCGCGTCTTCCGGGTGGGGGATAAAGTGATGCAGGTGCGCAACAATTATGAGATCGTCTGGCAGCGCATCGGCGGGGAACAGGGCGTGGGCGCTTACAACGGCGACATCGGCATCGTGGAGTCCATCAACACGCGGGAACGCTCGATGGTGGTGCGGATGGATGACCGGCGGCTGCTTTACCCGGCCGAGAACCTGAACGAGCTGGAGATCGCCTACGCCATCACGGTGCACAAAAGTCAGGGCAGTGAGTTCCCGGCGGTGGTGCTGCCGGTGGCGCAGGTGCCGCCCCGGCTGTGCTACCGGAACCTGTTCTACACCGGCGTCACCCGCGCACGCAAATTGTGCATCGTCACCGGGCGGCGGGACGTCGTGAACCGGATGATGGGCAATGTGCGCCAGAACCTACGGTACAGCGGGCTGTGTGCGCTGCTGCAGCAAGCCATTCCGCCGGAGCAAGTTGCAGTGGAAAAAGTGTGACCGGTGTGTTATAATAAGATGATTTGAGATCACGCCCCACAGCGGGCGTTGCCCATACAAAACGAACTAGGGGAAGCAGAGAAAGGAACAACGCATTATGGCACAGAATGATATCGGTATCGACCTTGGTACCACGACCATCATCATCGCGCAGGAGGGTACGGGCGTCGTGCTCAATCAGCCCAGCGTGGTGGCGGTGGATACCCGCAAGAACTCGGTGCTGGAGGTGGGCGACAAGGCGCTGGCCATGGTGGGCCGCACCCCCAACTATATTTCCGCCATCTTCCCGCTGAAGGACGGCGTCATCAGCGACCACACCATGACCCGCGAGCTGATCTGCCGCTTCGTCAATCAGGTGTACAGCTCCCACATGGTCAAGCCCCGCGTGGCGGTCTGCGTGCCCGCCGCCATCACCGGCATCGAGAGCGACGCCGTGGTGGAGGCCGTCATGGCCGCCGGTGCCCGGCAGGTCTACCTGATCGACGAGCCCATCGCTGCGGCCCTCGGCTCCGGCATCGACATCACCCAGCCCGATGGCCGGATGATCATCGACATCGGCGGCGGCACCACCGATATCGCTGTGCTGAGCCTTGGCGGCAAGGTCAAGGCCACCAGCGTCCGGGTGGCGGGCAACCACTACGACGATGAAATTTTGAAGCATGTGCGCAATAAATTCAGCATTGCCATCGGTCAGCGCACCGCCGAGCAGCTGAAAAAGAACGTGGCGTGCTGCCCCCAGAAAGCGGATTTCAACGAGACGATGGAGATCAAGGGCCGCAGTCTGCTGACCGGTCTGCCCATCCGGGTGAACGTCTCCACCAGCGATCTGTACGAGCCGGTCATGATGCTGAGCGAGCAGATCGGCACCGCCGCCCATCAGGTGCTGGAAAAGACCCCGCCGGAGCTGGCGGGCGATATCTTCCGCAACGGCGTGGTGCTGACCGGCGGCGGCGCACAGCTCCACGGTCTGCCGGAGTACCTGAGCCAAGAGCTGAAGGTCAACGTCGAAGTCTCGCCCGACCCCGTCAACTGCGTGGCGCTGGGCACGGCCATGAGCCTTGGTGTGCGGGATAAGCTGGAGACCGGCTTCACCGACGCTACTCCCCGCATCGGCCGCCGCTGAGGGGCCGGAACAGGGAAGCGGCTCTTCACGATTTGGAAAAAATTGTGACGATTTTTGTTCATAGTTGTTGAATCGGGCCGGAAAATATTGTATAATGATTTCAAATCGGTTTTTTGCGGGTGGGGGTCGTGCCCCGGCTGCGAAACAATAAATGACTAGGAGGAAGACCATGAATTTGGGTTCGGATGTGGTTATCACGATAACCGGTATCGTTCTGGTGTTTGCGATCCTTATCCTGCTGATGGCGATCGTCACGCTGGAGGGCAAGATTTTCGACGGCATGAACGTGAAGAAGGCTGCAGCAAAGGCGGCTGTGCCAAAGGCCCCTGAGGCAAAGCCTGCAGCCCCCGTGCAGCAGGCAGCGCCCGCTCCTGTGGTGGAGGAGGGGATCCCCGGTGATGTGGTTGCCGCGATCATGGCAGCCATTCACGCCATGGGCAATGGCAAGTACACCCTCAAGGCCGTGCGCCGCAGCCGCAATGGCTGGAGCAAGGCCGGTGTCAATGACACCACCGCACCTTTTTAACACAGGAGGAAGAACATGACACAGTTTATCAATACTCTGGTCGGTATTTTCCAAAGCTCCGGCTTCGCACGGTTCGGCGAGCCGGGCGGCTGGCTGTACGCAATCATGATCTGCGTCGGCTGCTTCTTGCTGTATCTGGCCATTGTGAAAGAATATGAGCCCCTGATCCTGCTGCCCATGGCATTCGGCATGATCCTTGCCAACCTGCCCGGCAGCGGTATCATCCACATGCAGTACTTCGTCGGCGATGGTCTGGAACACCCGATGTGGGTCGAGATCCTGAACAACGGCGGTCTGGCCGATATGCTCTACATGGGCGTCAAGCTGGGCATCTACCCGCCGCTGATCTTCCTGGGCATCGGCACCATGACCGACTTTGCTCCGCTGATCTCCAACCCCAAGAGCCTGCTGCTGGGCGCTGCCGCACAGTTCGGCATCTTCGGTACTTACATGGGCGCCCGTCTGCTGGCCGCGACCGGCCTGGTGGACTTCACCCAGAAGCAGTCCGCTGCCATCGCCATCATCGGCGGTGCCGACGGCCCGACCGCCATCTTCGTTACCTCCCGTCTGGCTCCTGAGCTGCTGGGCAGTATCGCCGTGGCGGCCTACAGCTACATGGCGCTGGTGCCTGTCATCCAGCCGCCCATCATGAAGGCGCTGACCACCAAGAAAGAGCGCACCGTCGTCATGAAGCAGCTGCGTGCCGTGACCAAGACCGAGAGGATCGTCTTCCCCATCATGGTCACCATCATCGTCTCCCTGATCGTCCCGGATGCCGCCGTTCTGGTCGGTATGCTGATGCTGGGCAACCTGATGAAGGAATCCGGTGTTGTGGATCGTATCCAGAAGACCGCTGGCAATGAGCTGATGAACATCATCACCATCTTCCTTGCCCTGTCCGTTGGCTGCACCACTTCTGCCAACACCTTCCTGAACACCCGCACCCTGTTCATCATCGTGCTGGGTCTGATCGCATTCTCCTTCGGCACCGCAGCCGGTGTGCTGTGCGGCAAGGTCATGTATGCCCTGACCGGTGGTCAGGTCAACCCGCTGATCGGTTCCGCCGGTGTTTCCGCCGTTCCTATGGCTGCCCGTGTTTCTCAGAAGGTGGGCCAGAGCGAGAACCCCTCCAACTTCCTGCTGATGCACGCCATGGGCCCCAACGTCGCTGGCGTTATCGGCTCCGCCGTTGCTGCTGGTATCCTGATCAACATCTTCGGCTAAGCGTGATCCTCCAATAAAAAATCTTAAACCGCCTGTCTGCTGGCAACTGCCGCGGACGGGCGGTTTTTTATGCTGGAAACCCTGTGCAATGAGCCGCAAATGTGATATACTATATCTTAGTGATTCATGGGAAATTAGCAAAAAGAACAGGTGAAACAATGGCAACAGATCTCAAGCAGGAATTTTGTGCCCTGCGCGATACCTACATTGAAAAACAGTTTGGCCGCCTAAACGAGATGCAGCGCAAGGCGGTGTTTACGACCAACGGCCCGCTGCTGATCTTGGCCGGTGCCGGAAGCGGAAAGACCACGGTTCTGGTCAACCGCATCGCGAACCTCATCCGGTTCGGTTCGGCTCACGGCTCGGACTGGACCCCCCGCGAGGTGACCGAAGAGGACGTCAAGGCCCTGCGGATGGCCATCATGACCGGCACCGATGCCCCGGCTTGGCTGGACGGGATGCTCCGCAAGGACGCCGTCCGGAGCTGGAACGTGATGGCCATCACCTTCACAAACAAGGCGGCCGGGGAGCTGAAGGAGCGTCTGCGGAATATGCTGGGCGGCGAAGAGGGGGACGAGGTGTTCGCCTCCACCTTCCACTCGGCGTGCGTGCGGATCCTGCGCCGCTGGGCTGAACAGATCGGCTACCCCCGCAGCTTCACCATCTACGACACCGACGACGCCCAGCGTGTGATGAAAACGGTCTATAAAGAGCTGAGCATCGACGATAAATTTTTCCCGGTGAAGAGCGCCATCAACCAGATGAGCCGCTGGAAGGATCAGCTCGTCAGCCCCGAAGAGGCCCTGCGCACCCCGGCACGGGATACGAAAGGTGCCATCGCAGCCAAGGTTTACGCTGCCTACGAGAAAAAGCTGAAGGATGCCGGAGCCTTTGACTTCGACGACCTCATTTACCACACCGTGCAGCTGCTGGCCGAGCACGACGAGGTGCGGGAGTTCTACCAGAACAAGTACCGCTACCTCCTTGTGGACGAGTATCAGGACACCAGCGTGGCCCAGTTCCGGCTGGTCAGTCTGCTCACCGGGCCGGAAAAGAATATTTGTGTGGTCGGCGACGATGACCAGAGCATCTACCGGTTCCGCGGCGCGACCATCGAGAACATCCTCAACTTTGAGCGGATCTATCCGGGCACCAAGACCATCCGGCTGGAGCAGAATTATCGCTCCACTTCCAACATCCTGAACGCCGCCAACTGTGTCATCCAGCACAACACCGAGCGCAAGGGCAAGACTCTCTGGACCAAAAACGGCGAGGGCGATAAGGTCCATGTCTACACCGCCGAGAACGAGCAGGACGAGGCCATGCACATCGCGGACGTCATCGGCCAGCACCTGAAAGCAGGCGGACATCTGGCTGACCACGCCGTGCTCTACCGGATGAACGCCCAGTCGGCCCCCATCGAAAGCTATTTCACCCGCGCGGGCATTCCCCACAAGATCGTGGGCGGCCAGCGCTTCAATGACCGCAAAGAGGTCAAGGATATTCACTCCTACATGTCCATCGTGGCGAACCCTCGCGACGATGTACGGCTGCGCCGGATCATCAACGAGCCCGCCCGGAAGATCGGCAATACGACCATCGAGGTCATCGCCGACTTGGCCGCGCAGGAGAACACCAGCATGCTGGAGATCATCAGCCACGCCGACCAATACGCGCGGCTGTCCCGCTCCATGATGCCGCTGCTGAAATTCTGGCAGATCTACGAGAGATTACAGGAATCGCTGGAGACAAGGACGCTGGACGAGTTCGCGTCCGACGTCATTGAGCTGACCGGCTATAAAGCCATGCTGGAGCAGGAGGCGGCCAAGGGTCACGAGGACGCCGCCGACCGGATGCAGAACCTTGGCCAGTTGGTCAACAACGTGAAAAACTACTGCGACCAGCACGGCGAGGACGCCACGCTGGAAGGCTATCTGGAAGATATCGCTCTCATCAGCGACATCGACAGCTACAACGAGAGCGCCGATCAGGTGGTGCTGATGACCATCCACTCCGCCAAAGGCTTGGAGTTCCCCTACGTTTTCCTCATCGGCATGGAGGAGGGTGTCTTCCCCAGCGAGATGAGCAAGTATTCCGAGGCCGACCTCGAAGAGGAGCGCCGCCTTGCCTACGTCGGCATCACCCGCGCCAAGCAGGAGCTTTACATCTCCGACAGCGTGACCCGGATGCTCTACGGCCGCACCCAGCGCAACGAGCCCAGCCGCTTTCTGCGGGAGATCGAGCCGGAGTACATTGAAGAGACCCGCAGCCCCGCCTTGGAGCGCCGCTCTCAGATGGGCGGCTGGGGTTCTTCCTACAGCGACACGGTGCCGGGCGGCGCGTCGGGCTACTCCGGCGCTTCCGGCTGGGGACGCAGCAGGACCGGCGGCTACGGTTCGGGTTACAGCTCCGGCTACCTGAATTCCGAGTATAACGGCGGCAGCCGGGGCTTCGGCTCCGAGTATGCCGGGCGGGGAAGCTCTTCCTCCGGCTTCGGCAGCTCGGCCCCCCGCAGCACCGGCAGCTTCGGCGCTGGATATTCCAGCGCAGGTATGAGCAGAAAATCCGCAAAACCCATCAGCTTTACAGGAACACCGGCGGCCCAGAAACCCGCGGCCAACACCCCCAAGCACTACGAGCCGGGGGATATCGTGGAGCACAAGGTCTTCGGCCGCGGCAAGGTGCTCAAGGTCAAGCCCGCAGCGGGCGACCAGATCGTAGAGATCAACTTTGAAAAGGTCGGCGTGAAAAAGACCATGGCAAATTTTGCGCCGCTTGTGAAGATCACGGAGGAATGACAGATGATGACGGTACGATTGATCGCACATACCCCGGAACCCGAAAAGGTGGTGGCGGCGGCGGCCAAGCTCTGCTATTCCGATGCCCACATCACCGACCTGCTGGACGGCCTGACCGAGGAGAAGACCGCCAAGTTCCTGACCATGCTCAGCGACCTTGGCCACGCCAGCCCCATCGAGCACGCCAGCTTCACCTTTGGCATCGAGGGCGTCAGCCGCACCCTGCTGGCTCAGATCACCCGCCACCGCATCGCGTCCTTCAGCGTTCAGAGCCAGCGCTATGTCCGCTTGGACGATTTCCGCTACGTCATCCCGCCGGAGATCGAGGCCATCCCCGAAGCGAAGGAGGCCTTCATCGCCAGCATGAACGAGGATGCTAAGCGCTACCTTGACCTTGTGCAGAAGCTGGAGGACGGCCACACCGCCCGCCTGATGGCCGAGGGAATGCCCGAAAAACAGGCCCGCGCCAAGGCTTCCAAACAGGCCAACGAGGACGCCCGCTTCGTGCTGCCCAACGCCTGTGAGACCAAGATGGTCGTGACCATGAACGCCCGCAGCCTGCAGAACTTCTTCCACCTGCGCTGCTGTAACCGCGCCCAGTGGGAGATCCGGGCGTTGGCCGAGGAAATGCTGCGGCTGGTCTATCCGGTAGCACCCCATTTGTTCCGCACGGCGGGGCCCGCCTGCGTGTCCGGCCCCTGCCCGGAGGGCAAGATGTGCTGCGGCAAGACCGCCGAGGTGCGGGATCAATACGCCGCGCTGAAGGGGGAAGCCGTATGAGCCGAGGAAAGCTGATCGTGCTGGAAGGGCTGGACGGCAGCGGCAAGGCGACCCAAGCCAAGCGGTTGGCGGCGGCTCTGGCTGCCGAAGGCCGCCCGGTGCGGGAGATCACCTTCCCAAACTACGAAAGCGACTCCAGCGCGCTGGTCCGGATGTATCTGGCCGGGCAGTTCGGCGAGAAACCCGACGATGTGAACGCCTATGCGGCATCCAGCTTTTATGCGGTGGACCGCTATGCGGGCTACAAGGCCGACTGGGGGAAATTCTACGAAGAGGGCGGCATCCTCATTGCGGACCGGTACACCACCTCCAACGCGGTGCACCAGTGCTCCAAGCTGCCGCCGGAGCACTGGGAGGAGTTCCTCCACTGGCTCTTTGATTACGAGTTCCGGCTGCTGGGTCTGCCCGCGCCGGACCGGGTGATCTACCTCCAAGTGGACCCTGCCGTGAGCCAGAAGCTGATGACCCAGCGCTACCACGGCGATGAGACCAAGAAGGACGTCCACGAAAAGGACGTGGAGTACCTGAACCGCAGCCGCAAAGCTGCGGAGTTCTGCGCCGCCCATCTCGGCTGGTGCTCCGTCCGCTGCGATGCGGGCGGGCAGATGCGCAGCATCGAGGAAATTGGGGAGGAAGTTCGGCAGCTTGCCCTTTCTGCCCTTGAATAACGAATGCGTAAGGAGGAATCCTATTTCATGTACCGTTTGATGCAGCCGTCCGACCGGGCGGAAATTCTGGCGCTGTGGCAGCGCGAGCGGGGCGACGGGGAAACCTTCGTCACCAACGCCATCGAGCGCTTTGCCGGAGTGGAAAATGTCTATGTGGCCGAGGAAAATGACCACATCGAAGCTGTGGCGATGGCTGTGCCGGTCACGCTGCAGGGGCGGCCCGGCTGCTGCCTGTACGGGCTGACCGGGCAGGGGAGCCTGATCTTGGCGGGCCTTGTGGATCACCTGTGCGCGCAGCAGAAGCTGCGGGGCGCCGGCTTCGTGGTCGTGGTGCCCGCCGGGGCCGAACAGGCCGCTCTTTTGCAGGACAAGGGCTTCCAGTGGGCGTTCCCGCTGCGGTGCCTCCCGCGGGAAGTGGAGCGGAACCTGTGGAGCCAAGCGGAGTTCGACTCCGTGACGGCCCGGAAGCTGGGCGAGCTGCGGGCAAGGTTCTGGCCCGACACCGTCCAGCTCCCGCCGGAGCAGATGGCTGTGGTGCTGGGGGATCTGTACTCCCGCGGGGCCACCATCGTTTCCAACAACGACGGCTACGGCATCTATTTCCGGAAAGAGGATACCCTTTATTTTGTGGAGCTGATGGCCGAGAACGACCGCGCCGCCGAAATTTTGATGGAAGCGGCCCGCGAGAAGGAAGTCATCGTGGAAAAGGCTGTCATCACCGTGGGGGCCGCGCAGAACCTCTTCCTCGGCGAGGGCACCCGGCAGGATTACGGCATGATCCGCTTTGAGGGCGAGCCCTTTGACGTGAGCGAGAGCTACATGCGGCTGATGCTGGACTGAAAGGAATGGACGGATGGCGAAAAGCAATCATACGAAGCCCCGCAAAAAGGGCGGTGCGCTGAAGATCCTGCTGGTCGTTCTGGTGCTGCTGGTGCTGGCGGCGGGCGCCGCCATCCTGCTGGCAAAGCGGGAGATCGACGGCAGCGGGGAGCAGGAAGAGGCCGTAACGGTCGAGATCGCGCAGGGCAGCGGCGTGAGCACCATTGCCAAGAAATTGCAGGAGGCGGGAGTCATCCGCTTCCCGCAGCTCTTCCGCTGGTACGTGGGCCGCGAGGGCGCGGCGGCAAAACTCCAGTACGGCGAATTTTCGCTGGAGCCCGGCAGCTCTTACGATGAGATCATCGCAGCCCTTTCCGAATACGCCAAGGCCGAGAGCGTCCGCCTGACCTTCCCGGAGGGGATCACCGCCATCGACATCGCACAGAGGATGGAAACGGCTGGCCTGTGCACCGCCGAGGAGTTTCTGGAAGAAGCCAATACCGGCGATTTCAGCGCGTACAAATTCTGGCAGTATGTCCCGGACAACAAGGAAGCCCCCGACCGTTTTATGAAGTGCGAGGGCTATCTCTTCCCGGACACCTACGAATTCTTGACGGAAGATACCGTACACAACTACGTGGCAACGTTCTATTCTCATTTCGATCGGCAGTTCACCAACGAAATGTATAAAGAACTGGACAAGCAGGATCTGAGCCTTTCGGAGGTCATCACGCTGGCGTCCTTCGTGCAGGAGGAGGCCGGCAACGAGCAGGACTCCAATGTGGCGCAGGTGTTCCGCAACCGGCTGGCGGAGGGTTCGCCTTACCCCAAGCTCCAGAGCAACACTTCGAGCTATGTCCAGAGCGATGAGGACAACAACTACCTGTGGAACTGGGTGGCCCCGTGGTACGGCGGCTGGGACAAGATCCCGGAAAATATCTTGAACGCCTACGACACCTACAGCTGCACCGGGCTGCCCGCCGGGCCCATCTCGAACCCCGGTCTGGCGGCCATCCAAGCCGCGCTGGCCCCCCAGCCCGACGAGGATGTCAAGGGCTGCTATTTCTTCGTGACCGACCTTTCCGGCCATTACTACTACGCCCGCACCTATGCGGAGCACCAAGCCAACTGCGAAAAAGCAGCGCAGGTGAATAAAAATTATAAGTAAGAGGATCATTATGCTACAAATCCCGGAACTTCTTTCCCCGGCGGGCGATCTGGAACGCCTTCGCTACGCCATCAACTACGGCGCGGATGCCGTGTATTGCAGCTTGCCCGAATTTGGGATGCGCTCTGCCCCGGCCAACTTCACGCCGGAGCAGCTCACCGAGGGCGTCATCTATGCCCATGCCCGCGGCCGCAAGGTCTACCTGACCATGAACACTCTGCCCACCAACGAGGAGGCAGACCGTTTGCCGGAGGCCATCAAAAATGCCGCCGCTGCGGGCGTGGATGCCTTCATCGTGGCGGACCTCGGCGTGATGGAAGCGTGCAAGCAGTTCGCCCCGGACATCGAGATCCACATGTCCACCCAGACCGGCATCACCAACTGGGCCGCAGCCCGCGCTGCCTACAACATGGGTGCCAAGCGTGTGGTGCTGGCCCGTGAGCTGACGCTGCAGGACATCGCCACCATCCGCGACAAGACCCCGCCGGAACTGGAGATCGAAGCCTTTGTCCACGGTGCCATGTGCATGAGCGTGTCGGGCCGGTGTCTGCTCTCCAATTACATGACGGGCCGCGACTCCAACCGGGGCCAGTGCGCCCAGCCCTGCCGCTGGAAATACTACCTGAGCGAGGAGACCCGCCCCGGCCAGCTCTATGAGATCGGCGAAAACGAGAACGGCAGCTACATCCTCAACGCAAACGATCTGTGCACCGCGCCCTTCCTCGACCTCATCTGCAAGGCGGGCGTGGACAGCCTGAAGATCGAGGGCCGCGCCAAGACCTTCTACTATGTGGCCAGCGTCACGGCGGCCTACCGCAAGGCGCTGGATCAGTACCTTGCCGACCCCCTCAACGACAACTTCGAGCTGCCGGACGAGGTGCTGGCCGAGCTGACCCGCACCAGCCACCGCCACTATTCGCCGGGCTTCTACTTCGGCCGCGAACAGGCCAGACAGGCCACCGACAGCGCCACCTACATCCGCCAGTGGGAGTTCGTGGGCACCGTGGACGGCTGGGAAAATGGCATTGCCAGCTGCCAGCAGCGGGGCAAGTGGACCCTTGGCGATACCTTGGAGGCTCTCTGCCCGGACGGCCGCAGCATCCCACTGCACCCGGAGTGGATCAAGAACGAGGCAGGGGAGAGCGTGGACTCCACCCCGCACGCCATGGAAAAATACACCATCCCCACCCCGGAGCTGCCCCCCATGAGCTTGCTGCGGCGCAAGGTCTGAGCAGGGTTTTCAGGATAGGATAAGGAGAGGAACCAGATGAAAAAGCTACTGAACAGTCTTCCGTTCCGGCTGTTGCTGGGCATCGTTGTCGGCGTGCTGCTGGGGCAGGTCTTCCCGCTGGGAGCCATGAAGGTTGTGGTAACGCTGCAATACATCATGGGCCAGCTGATCACGTTCTGTGTGCCGCTGATCGTCATCGGCTTCATCGCGCCGTCCATCACCCGGCTGGGCAAAAATGCCTCCCGGCTGCTGGGCGTTGCCATCGTCATCGCCTACACCTCCTCGGTCTGCGCGGCCTTCATGAGCACCGGCGCGGGCTATGCGCTCATCCCGCATCTGTCCATCGATACCGAGGTGGCCGGTCTGCGTGAGCTGCCGGAGGTGGTGTTTGAGCTGAACATCCCCCAGATCATGAGCGTTATGAGCGCACTGGTGCTCAGCGTCCTCGTGGGTCTGGCAGCAACGTGGACCAACAGCAAGCTGACCTGTGATCTCCTCGGCGAGTTCCAGAACATCGTTCTGTCCGTCGTCAGCAAGATCATCATCCCCATCCTGCCGTTCTACATTGCGGCCACCTTCTGCAACCTGAGCTATGAGGGGATGATCACCCACCAGCTCCCCGCCTTTATTCAGATCATCCTCATCGTCATGGCGGGCCACTATATCTGGCTGGCGGTGCTCTACCTGCTGGCCGGGGCCTACTCCGGCAAGAACCCGTGGGAGGTCCTCCGCCATTACGGCCCGGCCTACCTCACCGCCGTCGGCACCATGTCCAGCGCCGCGACGCTGGCCGTTGCGCTGGACTGCGCCCGCAAGAGCAAGGTGCTGCGCAAGGATATGGTCAGCTTCGGCATCCCGCTGTTCGCAAACATCCACCTCTGCGGCTCGGTGCTGACCGAGGTGTTCTTCTGCATGACCATCTCGAAGATCCTCTACGGTGAGCTGCCCGGTGTCGGCACGATGATCCTGTTCTGCGTGCTGCTGGGCATCTTCGCCATCGGTGCCCCCGGCGTCCCCGGCGGCACGGTCATGGCGTCGCTGGGCCTGATCACCGGCGTGCTGATGTTCGACGATGCGGGCACGGCTCTGATGCTGGCGATCTTTGCATTGCAGGACAGCTTCGGCACCGCCTGCAACATCACCGGCGACGGCGCGCTGACCTTGATGCTGACCGGCTATGTGGAAAAGCACCACATTCAGGAGAACGGCAATCTGGAAAGCCCGATCCTCTAAATCGACGATCTCTACACGACCTGTCCCGCCCAAACGGCGGGACATTTCTCATCTCAGCGGGAGGAATGCAGGATGAAAGGCTATCTTTTGGCGGAGGGAAAACGGCTTGTGCTGGCGGTGCTGGCCTTTCTGGTCGTTTTCGCGGCGGTGCCCGGCCTCCGGCTGGTGCACCTGCTGGGGCTGCTGGCGGCAGGTCTCTGTGCGCTGGGGCTGCTGTATCGGAACGCTTCGTCCCGGTTCTTTGGCCGGGTGATGGCGGGCGGCATCGGCTGCCTTGGCGGCTTTGTGCTGGCGCGGACTATGCTGCAAGATCGGCCGCTGCGGATGGTCTCCGCGTCGGAATACGCCCTGCTCTTTCTGGACTTTTTGCTCTGGGCGGGCCTGCTGCTGTGGAGCTGCCGGGCGGATGCAGCCCCGAAACGGGAGAAGCCGCCGCTGTTCAAGGAACAAGTGCCGGATAAAGCGCGGCTCATCCAATACATACAGGATCTGCCGATCGTAGGCATCCACGCAAAATGGGGCAACGGAAAAAGCTTTCTGTGGGAAAATCTCCGGTCCGACCTTCAGGCGCAGTTCGAGATCGTTCAGATCGACCTGCTGGCCTGTGATCTGGACCAGATCGAAGCCTTCCTCATCCGGGAGCTGGAAAAGGTGTTGGAGCGCGGCCAGATCTACCCGGAAAACGCCCACTACCTCAAGGCACAGCTGGGCAAGAACGGCGCGCTGGAAAAGCTGGGGGGCATCGCGGGGGAAAGCGGCTTTTCGGATACCTTCGACTCGCTGCAGCAGGAGCTGGAACGGCTGCCCAAGAGGGTTTTGCTGAACTTTGAGGACATCGACCGCATCCGCAGCGAGGAAGTCATCCAGAAGATCTTTGCCATCTCGGAGAAGCTGGCCTCGGACCGGGTGCATGTGGTCTTCCAGTACAACAAGGAGGCCTTGCCGGGCCGCTTGCAGGAGAAGGAGTATCTGGAAAAGTATGTGCCCTTCAATGTGGGCCTGACGCCGATCTCCTTCGCCTCGCTGGTGGGGTATTTCTGGGATCGGTTCGAGATGGATGACCTGCCGCTGAAAAAAGACGCGCTGAGCCTCATCGGCGTGACCCGCCCATCTTACGAAACGCTGAACTCTGCGGTGGGGCTGGATGCGAAGGCATCCTTTGACCTTACGTCCTTGGTCTCGATCCGGAAGGTGCAGTTCTATCTGGAAGAGGTCAAGGTCCTGCTGACCTCCAACGAGGAGTTCGCCCGGCAGACAAATGCGGAGACCGTGGCGATGGTGCTGCTGATCAAGCACTTTTTCCGGGAGGAGTACGCGGCCCTGCAAGCGAAGACCAGCCCGCTAAGAATATTTGTATTTGAGACCGAGGAGGGGCCGCGCACTCTTTTGGAACTGGCCGACCGGTACCGCAAGCCGCGGCAGTGGGAGTCGGCGGCGGGAAAGGAACAGCGCCGCGCGGCGCTGGAAGAAGTGCTGCAGCGGGGCGAAAACTCCGAGCACCTTTGGCTGCTGATGCTTCTGGGATATCGGATCCCCTTTCAGGGAGGGGATGAAGAGCGAAACCGGAAGCAGAAAGTGCAGACCGAGATGCACAACGCAAAGATCGACCATCTGGTCTGGAACGTGATGGCCAACGGCCTTTCGGAGCTGACCGACGAGGAGAACGAGGTGGAAGAGCTGTTGCACAAGGTCTTCTATGACGCGAAAAAAGAGGAGTGGCCCGCCCGCTGGGAAGCGTATCAACTGGACCGCATCGATGGCCGTTTTCCAAAGGACAACACGACCGTGATGAAGTGGGGAGACAATGCGCTGGCGTGCTCCTTCCGCGCCATGGCCCGTGCGGGAAAATACGCCAAGGTGCAGACGCAGCTGCTGGAACTGCTGATCGAGCTGGAACGGGCAAAGGAAAATCCGGCGGTGTCGGATGTGCTGCTGGAATGCCTTTCCTACTGCGATTGGTTCTATGGGCAGGACCTGATCTTGATGGCGGATTTCTTCGCCACCCTGAAAGGAGAAGAAAACCCGGAATGTCTCCCATTTTACCGGACGTTCTTTCAAAATGCCATGAAAGCAATCATAGAGAACCGCTATTGCGAACGGATGGAAAGCTTCATGTTCGAGTGGTCGGACAAAGACGGTTTTGCCGAGCATGAGATAGAGCAGCTTGGATATCTGAAGCAGGAGCTGGAAGAAGAGCGTGCGACGCAGAATGTTCCGTTTTTGCAGAAAGAACTCGACACCCTGATCCGGTTCGTGGAAAAGAACACGGCGCTTCTTTCCAGCTCGGCTCCGATGCCCCAGCGGAAACCGGGCTGGAAAGTCGGCGAGCGACGGAGCGAGTACATCCATCAGACGGAGATCGACCGGCTGAAAGAATACCGGAAGACCCACACCGAAGCGGAATTTGAGCAGGAGCTGCAAAAGAGCCGCGGGGGGCTGTACTACGCCGAGGTCAAGGAAGCTTTAAAACAGGACAAATAAACGAAACGATCCCGCCATGGAATGTGGCGGGATCGTTTCGTTACAGCGTATCCAGAACGGTGCGGGCGTTTCGGATGGTGTCCTCGCTGGTCTGCCAGAGCTCGAACTCCGAGAAACCGGGCAGCCCCATGGGGACGCCCTCCCGGCGGAAGGTCATCCGGCTGTCCAGCACCTGCTTGCCGGAGAGGTGGAAGGCGGAAGCGCCCGTCTCCCTTGTGAGGGCGGGGAGGTTGGCCGGGGAGACCCCCGCACCCACCAGAATCTCGATGCGGCCCGCCGCCCGCTCCACGAGCTGCCGGAGCAGGGGAGCGCCCTGCGGGGCACTGGCGGCTTGGCCGCTGGTGAGGATGGTGGAAAGGCCCAGCCCACAGGCCGCTTCCAGCGCGGCGAAGGGGTCACGGCAGACATCGAAGGCGCGGTGGAGGGTGAGGGCGACGGGGCGGTTCACCTTGGCTGCGGCTTCGCGGGCGGCGTCGTAGATGGGGCGCAGAGCTTCCACATCCAGTGCGCCGTCCGGGGTCAGCACGCCGGTCACGATACCGTCGGCCCCGGCAGCCACCAGCTCCGCAGCGGAAGCAGCCATCTGCGCCAGCTCCCAGCGGTCATAGCAGAAATCGCCGAAGCGGGGGCGGAGCAGGGCGCGGACCGGGAGGCCGGTGGTCTCCTTCACCTGCCGCACCAGCGCAAGGCTGGGGGTCGTGCCGCCTACGATGAGGTCGGCGCAGAGTTCCAGCCGGTCGGCCCCGCCCTCCTTCGCCGCAAGGGCGCTGGAGGTGCTGTCAACACAAACTTCTAATATATACGCCATGGAAATCTCCTCTGTTTTGTGCATCGATACTCGCGAGCCAGTGGGTATTCTTCCCCGCAAGTGAGACGGGGATTCCATACCCCGCCCTATTGCCTACGGCAACAGGGTCCCACCCGTCGGACACTTGCTGGGGAAAACACCCACCGTCTTGCTTAACAGTTCAACAAAACCCGCCAACAGGAACTGCTGACGGGTTTTACATTGCAAAAAAAGCTTAGGTTACGGAAGCGAGGAACCGCACAAAGCCAGCGCGTCCGGCTTCGTCCAGCTTATAGACACCGGCATCTGCCAGAACCTCGGCGAAGACATGGCCGACCTCGTCCTGCAGGATGAGGTGGACGTTGTCACCGTTCAGGTCGGGGTGCTTGGAAAGGATCTCCTCGGCCCATGCGGCGTGCTTCTGCAACGCTTCGGGATACTCGGCGGTGGGTACGCGGGCCACCAGTGCGTCGGCCAGATCAAACAGCTCCTGCTTCAGGCGGCTGGGCAGAACGGCCAGACCCATGACCTCGATGAGGCCGATGTTCTCTTTCTTGATGTGGTGGAGCTTGGCGTGGGGGTGGTAGACGCCCAGCGGGTGCTCCGGGGTGGTGATGTTGTTGCGGAGCACGAGGTCGAGCTGGAACCTGCCGTCCCGCATCCGGGCGATGGGGGTAATGGTGTTGTGGGGCTCCCCGTCGGTCTCGGCGAAGAGAAAGCAGCTCTCGTCGGTGTAGCCGCGCCATGCGGTCAGGATCTTGTCCGCCAAGTCCACAAGGCGCTTGTCGTCCGCACAGGTCAGGCGGATGCAGCTCATGGGCCAGTGGACGATGCCAGCTTCCACATCCTCATAGCCGGGGAAGACCCATGCCTTTTCGATGGGGGCCTTCGCCATGGCGAACTCGTAGTGACCGCCTTGGAAGTGGTCGTGGCTCAGGATGGAGCCGCCCACGATGGGCAGGTCCGCGTTGCTGCCCACGAAATAGTGGGGGAAGAGGGCCACGAAGTCCAGCAGCTTGCGGAAAGTGGCCCGCTCGATCTTCATGGGGGTGTGCTGATTGTTGAAGACGATGCAGTGCTCGTTGTAGTAGACATAGGGGCTGTACTGCAGATTCCACGCGCTGTCGTTGATGGTCAGCGGGATGATGCGGTGGTTCTCACGGGCGGGGTGGTTCATCCGGCCCGCATAGCCCTCGTTCTCCACGCAGAGCTGGCACTTGGGGTAGGCGCTCTGGGGGGCCAGCTTAGCGGCGGCAATGGCCTTGGGGTCTTTTTCCGGCTTGGAAAGATTGATGGTGATATCCAGATCGCCGTAGGGGGTCTTGGTGACCCACTTCAGATCCCGCTTGATGCGGTAACGGCGGATGTAATCGGTGTCCTGACTGAACTTGTAGAACCAGTTGGTCGCCGCTTCGGGACCTTCGGTCTCGTACCGCTCCTCAAAGTTGGCGCGGACGATGGAGGGGCGCGGGGTCAGCACGCCCATGAGCTTGGTGTCGAAGAGGTCGCGGGCGGTGGAGTTGTCCTCGCACACGCCGCGGGCCACCGCATCGTCCACCAGCGTTTTCAGGATGGCTTCGAGGTCAGTGTAGCAGACCTCGCCCTCCGGCTCGGTGAAGCTGTCCAGCTGCATGGTCATGAGCAACTGGTTGCGGATGTAGATCTCATCGTCCGGCAGGATGAGGCCGGTGTCCAGACCGTAATTGACGAGCCGTTGGATGGCAGTGGAGATCACAGGACAGCGCCTCCTTCCGGGCGGATGGAGAGGACATGACAGCGGCCCGCGCCGAGGATGGCTTCCATCTGCTCCTTGAACTGGGCCAGCTCTTCCACCGGCACAAAGGCCTGTACGGTGCCCGCAAAACCGCCGCCGTGGACGCGGACGGCACCCTTGCCGCGCAGGAAGTGCTTGGCGGCGGCGATGGTCACGGCCACCTCCTGATGCTCCTTATACCCGGCTGGGATGACGTTCTGCAGGTACTCCCAGCTGCTCAGGCCGGACTCGGTGACCAGCTGCAGGAAGGTGTCGAAATCGTCCGCGCGGAGGGCGGCCACCTGTTTTGCCACCCGCTCGTTGTCGGCGTAGATGTGGAAGGCGCGGAGCACGGCGCGGTCGCCGCACTGCTTGCGGCACTCCGGGAGCTTTGCGAGGAAGGTCTCAAAGGGAACATCCCGCAGTACCTCGCCACCGCAGACAGCGGCCACGGCGCGGCACTCGCTGGGGATGGCGGCATACTCGTCGGTCAGGTCGGCGTGGTCGGCACCGGAATCCAGAATGCAGAGCGCGAGGCCCGCCTTGGAGAAATCGACCTGCACCGGCTCGACGGCGGGGTGGGCCGGGTCCGCAAAGTCAATGGTGATAATGTTGCCGACGCTGGAGGCCATCTGGTCCATCAGGCCGCAGGGTTTGCCGAAGTAAACATTCTCTGCCCACTGGCCGATCTGCGCGATGGCGATGGGGGAGACCTTTTCGGCCATGAAGCAGTCGTTGAGGATGACGCCGATCAGCACCTCGAACGCCGCCGAGGACGAGACGCCGCTGCCCTTGGGCACGTTGGAGGAGATGTACACGTCAAGGCCGGAGAGCTTGGCTCCTCGCTGGCGGAACGCTTCGCACTCGCCGCGCAGCAGGGCCATGGTGGTGTTCTCTTCCTCCTTGCGGGCGGTAAGGTTCGAAAGATCGATGACGCACAGGTCGTACCCCTCGCTCTGGACGCGGAGCTGGTTCAGGCTGTTGGGGGCGGCAGCAGCGATCATATCAATGTTGACGCTGCCCGCCAGCACCCGGCCGTGCTGGTGGTCGGTGTGGTTGCCGCCGATCTCGGTGCGGCCGGGGGCACTGTACAGCCCGGCCTCGGTGTGGGAGCCAAAGGTGGTTTCCAGCCCGTCCAGCACGGCGGCATAGCGGGCAGCCTGTGTGGGCGTTTGTTCGGGGGTGCAGCAGTACAGCGCAGCCAGACGGCTGGTGTGGGTGCCGTCGGCCAGCTCCTGCTTCCAGACAGAAACGGATCTCATCATGGTGAAGTTCCTCCTCTGAGCGATCAATATTCCCAAACCGGGGCAAGCGCTGCTCCGGTTTCTCGTACCCTAATAATAAAGAATCTCTGCGGAAAAGACCATGTATTATTGTTGCCTCTCGATGAAGCCTTAACTTGCGTTTCCGGGCTTGAAATCGCTGGCGGCCAGCCCGTCGAGGTTGAGCATCCCCTCCAGCGCGGCCACATCGGCGGAGACGTCCAACGCGTCGGACTGGAACAGCTTGTCCAACTGGTTTTCGAAAGCCGTGATCAGCAGGTCCATGGAGCGCTCGATGCTCTGCTTGGCCTCGGAGATGTTCTCGCCCTGCACATCCTGCGCCGAGAGCTGGGCGTAGGTGTTCAGCAGCTTGAGGGCCGTGGGCAGATAGTAGTCCATGAACTTTTGCAGCTGGGCCTTTTTGCCGGGGTCCTTCTTCGCCAGCGCAAAGATGCGGGCGCTGACCTCCTCCAAGCGGGAGATCTTAGCCGTCATCACCGGATCGGGGATGGCCTCGTTGGCCTTCCGGAGCTGGGCTTGCAGGGAAGCATAGAGGTCCTCCGGGGCGGGTTCCGCCTTGGGTTCTTCCTCTGTCTGGGGCGGCTGGGGTGCTGCGCCCCGCACGATGAGGGTGCCGGTGCGGTGGTCGATGTAGGCATCGGCTCCGAAATAGCCGTGGTCGATGGCCCGCTCCACCACCGAGATGCCCTTGGCGGAGTCGATGCCCGCTGCGGCAAAGAGCTCGTCCAGCGGGATGTTGCTCCGGTCACCGACGATCTTATCCAGTTTGCGTTCCAGCTTGCAGGCTTTGCGCATCCGCAGCCCCATGCCCAGCGCCGCGCCGCCGCCGAGGATCTGGGTCAGCGCTGTAATGAACTCGCCCCAGTCGAACCAGTAGCCCCACAAGTCGATGATGTCCCCCAGCCCGGCAAGGCCTGCCACAAGGAAGATGGCACCGAACACCGTGCAGAGGGTGGTCAGATTCTTGTGCCACTTTTTTGCGTTTTTCTGCTCGGCGGTGGGGATGTCGTGGCCGTAAACGGTCTCGTCGTCGCAGCCGACGGGGCGGGCGCTCTGGTCCGCGCGGGTGTCCTCGGCCCGAAAATCGCTGGCGTAGTCGGCGTTTTTCTGCTCTTTTTTCAGCGCGTCCCGATCGATGGCCCGCAGGATGAAGAACAGGATGCTCAGTTCCGGCGACAGGGCGAAAAGCACCAGAAGGGCGATGGTGGGGATGCGGGCGAGATAATGTCTGCTGCGTCTTGGCTCCATGGGGCAAAATCCTCCTAAATAAAAAGAACCGTGTTCCACTTTATTATAGCGGAACGCGGCTCTTTTGTTAAGAGATATTTTCTTTGGGAGCAATTAGGGGAGTAAAAGCCTTATTTCATCAGGCTGCAAACAGCTTCAGCATAGGCAGCGGGATCATCCACGGGCAGACCCTCAATGAGCTGAGCCTGTGCGTAGAGCAGGGCGCTGTACTTTTTCACCTTGTCGGTGTCGCCCGCTTCCTGCGCGGCTTTCAGCACCGCGAAGACGGGGTGGTTGATGTTCAGTTCCAGCACCTTATCGCTCTTGACGCCCTCGCTGCCGGGCTGCTTGGAGAGGACCTTCTCCATCTCGATGGAGAGGGGGCCGTCGGAAGACAGGCAGACCGGGTGCTCCTTCAGGCGGGTGGAGACCTTGACCTCCTTGACCTTGCCGTCCAGTGCGTCCTTCATGGCGTCGAACAGGGGCTTGTTCTCGGCGGTGGCATCCTCGGCGGCCTTCTTCTCGTCCTCGGTCTCAAGGCCAAGGTCACCGCTGTTGACGTTCTTGAACTCCACGGTGCCGTCCTTGCCCTCGGCATCCTTGCGGGGATAGGTGCGCATGATCTGGAGGCAGAACTCGTCCACATCTTCGGTCAGGAGCAGGACATCGTAGCCCTTGTCCATGACCAGCTCGGCGGCGGGCAGCTTTGCCAGACGGTCGGTGGAGTCGCCGGCGGCAAAGTAGATGTACTTCTGCTCAGCGGGCATCTTGTCCACGTACTCCTGCAGGGTGACCATTTTCTGCTCCTTGGCGGACCAGAACAGCAGCAGGTCGCGCAGCAGCTCGGCGTGCATCCCGTAATCGGAGTAAGCGCCGAACTTGATCTGGCGGCCGAACTCCTTCCAGAATGCCTCGTACTTTTCGCGGTCGTTGACCAGCATGGAGTGCAGCTCGTTCTTGATCTTCTTTTCCAGTGCGTTGTGGATCAGCTTGAGCTGGTTGTCCTTCTGGAGCATCTCACGGCTGATGTTCAGGCTCAGGTCCTGACTGTCCACGACGCCCTTGACGAAGCTGAAGTAATCGGGCAGCAGGTCGCCGCACTTTTCCATGATGAGCACGCCGGAGGCATACAGGGCCAGACCCTTTTCGTAATCCTTGGTATAGAAGTCGTAGGGACGGTGGCTGGGCACGAAGAGCAGGGCGTTGTAGTTCGCGGTGCCCTCGGTGCGGCTGACGATGACGCGGGCGGGGTCGGAGTAATCATTGAACTTGTCCTTATAGAAGTTGGCGTACTCCTCGTCGGTGACTTCGCTCTTCTGCTTCTTCCAGATGGGCACCATGCTGTTCAGGGTCTCCAGCTCGGTGTAAGTCTCCCACTCCGGCTTGTAATCGTCGGGCTTGGGATCCGGTTCGGGCTTCTGGCGGCTCTTCTCGCGCTCCATCTGGATGGGATAACGCACATAGTCGCTGTACTTCTTGACGATGGCCACGATACCATACTCGTCGAGGAAGTTCTCGTAGTTGTCGGTGTCGGTGCTGGGCTTGATGTGCAGGATGATTTCGGTGCCCGCGGTGTCCTTCTCGGTGGGGTTCAGCTCGTAGCCGTCAGCACCGCTGGACTCCCACTGCCAAGCCTCGTCGGAGCCATAGGCTTTGGAGATGACGGTGACCTTGTCGGCCACCATGAAAGCGGAGTAGAAGCCGACGCCGAACTGGCCGATGATGTCGATGTTCTCGTCCTTGTTCTCCTTCTTGAAGTCCAGCGAACCGGAGTGGGCGATGGTGCCGAGGTTGGATTCCAGCTCCTCCTTGGTCATGCCGATGCCGTTATCGGAGATGGTCAGGGTGCGGTTGTCCTTATCACGGGTGAGCAGGATGCGGAAATCGCCTTTGTTCATGCCGACGGAAGTGTCGGTCAGGCTCTTATAGTACAGCTTGTCGATGGCGTCCGAAGCGTTGGAGATCAGCTCCCGCAGGAAAATTTCCTTATTGGTATAGATGGAGTTGATCATCATATCCATCAACTTTTTACTTTCCGCCTGAAATTCTTTTTTCGCCATAATGCAAAACCTCTTTTGTTCAGATTTGGCGCCAAGGAGCCGGAGTTTTGGGATGACTACTTAGCACTCATAACTTTCGAGTGCTAATATACACCGCTTCACACCAAAAATCAAGGGGTTTCATAAAAAGTTCAGAAATGTTTCGAAAACAAAAATCACCGGACGCTGTGCGCGTTCGGTGAAACTGCACGGAGTTGGAAGTCAGGAATCCTGCCGTGCCTTCAAAAATGCTAAGATCGCAGCAATATCAGGCTGCGTTGGCGTGAACTTGATGCCGCGTTTGAGCAAACCGACAACGCGCCGGGCACGCTTTTCGATTTCCCGTGCAACATGCTCGCTGGTCAGCATCATGGGATTTCCGGCAATCGTGTATTCGCGCTCAATGTAATCTGCGGTGATCGGAAAAATATCTTGAATCAGGAAAACATTTTTGCGGTTGTTGTCCAATTCCACGATATAGAGCGTATCACAAGGCTTTCCGGCCGCCAATCGCTTATCGATGATGCGCTGATATTTATCGATCCGGCTGGAAAGCGGGATCATCCAATAAATCCCGTTTTCAGAATCCGGTTTTTTTCATCGTGATCCTCATTTACAGCAGGTACAAGAATACCCCCACCGAACTGGCAGGGGTATCAACTTACGACCCGACTATTTTTATACCGCATACCGGTCAGCGGTAAAACTTACGACCCAACCATTTTTATACCGCATATTGGTCAGCGGTAAACTTTGTCCATCTCTATTATATGCGACGCAGCGTGGTTTGTCAACTGCTGCCTTTACATTTTCCCGCAAACTTACTATAATGATTCGGAAACCAAACCGGAAAGGATGACCCAAATGCAGTTTAAGACTTACCCTCTCCCCGGCGGGGGAGAGCTGGACGTATATCTGCGCACCCCGGCCCCGGCGATGCCGAACGCGCTGCGGCGGCCGCTGGTGCTGGTGGTGCCGGGCGGCGGGTACGAGCATGTCAGCGCCCGCGAGGCGGACCCGGTGGCTTTGCAGTTTGCGGCAGCGGGGTACCACGCCGCCGTGCTGACCTACAGCGTCGGCGAGGGCGCACGGAATTACCAGCCGCTGCGCCAGCTCAGCGCGGCGCTTGCGCTGCTGCGGGAACATGCGGAGGCGTGGGGCGTCCTGCCGGAACAGATCGCGGTCTGCGGCTTTTCGGCAGGCGGGCATCTGGCCCTGTCCGGGGCTGTGCTGGACCTGCCCGGCGGTGAGGCAGCGGCCCAGCAGCGGCCCAATGCGGTGCTGCTGGCTTACCCGGTGGTCACGGCGGGAGAGCACGCCCACCGGGGCAGCTTTGTTCGGCTGTCCGGCAGCGAGGACTCGGCGGACCACCAGAAATTCACGCTGGAAGATAAGATCACGCCGGACACCCCGCCCGTCTTTGTCTGGCACACGATGGAGGACGCCACCGTTCCCGTGGAGAACACTCTGCTGCTGCTCGCAGCGCTGCGGAAGAACCGGGTCCCCTGCGAAGTACATCTGTTCGAAAAGGGCGTCCACGGCACCAGCATCTCCACCGCCGAGGTCGATGCCGCCAGCGCCCACCGCGCCCACTGGGTGCAGCTGGCTGTGGAGTGGCTAAACGACACCTTCGATTTTCATCTGGCATAAAATGGTTTTGTGCGTGTCTACAAAAATTTCATGAAAAAATAGTTGACCTGCAACAAAAATTAGCGTATACTGGTTCAGCGAAAACGAACGCCGGGGCACAGCCCCGGAAGAGAAGAGGGAATACATATGGCAATGCGGCCGGAAATTTCGGTCAAGGACCTGCTGATGCAGGCCTTTCTGACCGGCTGGGAGCTCTCCGACAAGAGCATCTCGCAGGACGAATATCTTCAGAGCGCCATTCAGGTGATCGAGGTGCTTCAGGTGGAGCCGGAAAACCTCTACGCCGAGGAGGGCCTCGGTTTGCCGGACGGCGAAGAGGTGGACCATCTGGACGATCTGCTCCGCGCGGACGGTCAGTGGCTCTATTACGGTGTGGAAGAGGAGAACTTCTTCCTGATCCAGTGGTATCCGGATGTGGAGTCCGCCAACGCAAAGCTGGCAGAGCTGGATGCTATGGGCGACGGCAGCAAGCAGTACCTCGTGGATATGAGCCTGAAGCGCTCAAACCCCACCGTGGCCGAAAACTTTGGCAGCTCAAACCCGGTGCAGCTTCGTTCTTGATATTTTTGGAATAAGGAAAGGGAACCCAAGCGATGCAGCTTTCTCAGATCGAACGGGAGCAGCTTTACGCCATCCTCGAAAAATACGACCAACACCCCAAGGTGCAGGAAATGCGGGAGTTCATCCAGCACGGCGATGTGACCACCTATCAGCACTGCAAGAATGTGGTGCTGGTCAGCTTTTGGATCAACCGCCGCTTTCATCTGGGCGCGGATGAGACGGCGCTGGCGGTGGGCGGCTTCCTGCATGACTTCTATCTGTATGATTGGCACAAGACCAGCAGCTTCCACGGGCTGCGCCGCCTGTTCGAGATGCACGGCTTTTCCCACCCCGGTTCCGCTTGTGTGAACGCGAAGCGCTACTTCCAGATCACCAAGAAGGAGCAGAACATCATCCAGAGCCACATGTGGCCGCTGACCTTCCGGCATGTGCCCACCTGCCGCGAGGCGATCATCGTTTGCTTGGCCGATAAGTACTGCGCGGTGGTCGAGAGCATGTTCCGCCGTGCCAAGGCGGCTGCGACCGTCGGTGCGGACGAAACCGACGAGACCCTGTGGTAATTACGAGAATGAAAAATCCCCGCTGGCGGTCTGATATGAACCCCAAAAGTTAGACAAAAATTGAATTAAGCAGCTCCAACGGTCTG
>OCHO01000391.1_pt1 | contig 40673 bp, 34 predicted proteins | sample 1538441 | NCBI WGS metagenome assembly OCHO01 (sample SAMN04571691, study PRJEB22368) | human gut metagenome | biome: human gut; material: stool | host: Homo sapiens | place: Luxembourg | collected 2012-06-29
CTTTATCTTCCGCTACCCCTATTCCAGTTTCTTCTACGGCCATTTTTGCAAGTTTTATTCTCGCTTGGTTTGCCGCCATTGAAACTTGGAAGAAGATTTCGTCTACTTGTTCTTGAGTGAATTTTGCAAATTCTGCTTGTGCTGCTCTTACTTGAGCCATTTTCTTTTGTAATGTCTCTACACTATTTACTATCATGTGTTTTATCCCCCTGTTATGTCTTTTATACTCGGTAATAATATAAACGTTCTTTATAGTCTGCTCAATAATTTATATGTATACCTTTGTTAATTTATTTTTAAGATTTACAATTTTTTAGTGTTGTAAATCTAATTTACCCTTTCACATGTCAATTAAGAAACCCTTTTTTCTTATGTCCTGCTTGACATATTTATATATTAAATGATTCAAAACATAATGTCAACAACTTTGTTATTTTTTTATCACATTTTTTGTGATTGTTTTCAGGAAAACGTTTTTATATCAATATCATACATTTCATCGGGTCTAAAACCATCCCATTATCCATGTTTTACCGTTATTTTTTTATCAAAAACCTTACTATAACATCCAATTTTTACATATACATATATTTTTATAGTTTGTAAATTCACTCTAATAATGGTCAAACCCTTCGAATATTTCTTAAATATTAACAATATAAAAAAACAGAAACCCTTAAGTCAAATTGGGCTTCTGTTTTAAAAAACTATTTTTTAATTTTTATACTTAAAACAATTCTTTAACTACTCCATATAATTAAAATTATGAGTAGCTACATAATCATCTAAAAAGTTTAAGTATTGCTCCTTTGTAAAGAATGGATCAAATTTACCTATTATATCTTTAGCTTGTTTTGCATCATCATAAAGAAGATCTATTAAACTAAGAGCTAGCATTTTTGCTGGAAGTATATAAGCTTTTTCCTCGTCTTCCATATGGTACTCTTCAGTATGTAATCCTCCAGTAACACCGTTAGACCAAACATGTAAACATGGCATAATTTGAGATATATCTCCTAAATCAGTTGAACCTGCTGTTTGGTAGTCCATTATGAAGTTGTCTTCTGTTAGATTTGCATATTCCATCATATTTTGTTTATAAATATCACCTAAGTTTCTGTCTGTCTTCATAGGTAAATATCCTATAGAGTCTTTTATCTCAACATTTCCACCTAACGTAAGTGCAGCAGCTTGAAGAGCTCGATTTACCTTTTTGTTTGCATCTGTCATAGCATCTATGCTAAATGCACGAACCATAATTTCCATAGTTACTTTTGATGGAACTACGTTTACTAAATCTCCTCCATTGCTTATAACCATACTTACTCTTACTTTGTCCTCATCTCTAAATGTCTCCCTTTGTGCGTGGATGTTATTCATCGCAAGCTCTGCCATATTTAATGCATTTACACCTTCATGTGGCGCAAATCCAGCATGAGAAGATTTGCCGTAGAATGTAACCATTTTTGTCATAAACCCATTAGTATCAGTGTTGATTATACATTCTTTTCCTTCTTCTAAGCCTATCATATGGCATTGTAAGATAATGTCTGTATTGTCAAATCCATTTCTATATAAGTACTCTTGTTTTCCACCTATATATTTAATTTTATTTTCTTTTTGTAAATTAGCTCTATATTCATAGTCTACACATTCCTCCGCTGGTATTGCGATAAACTCCATAGAACCATCTAAATGTTTAAATACACCTGATTTTAATATACCAAATGCAGCTCCTATCATATTTGCAATTTGAACATTATGTCCGCAAGCATGTATATTACCAAGTTCGTTTGCGTCTTTGTGGTCTGCACAAACTACCGAATCTAATTCACCAATAATTGCAACCCTTGGCCCACTTTTTTCTTCATTAGCAACAATCTTGCACCCTGTATATGCTATCTCAGTTTCAAGTCTTCCCTCTAAATTTTCCATCGCTTTTTTTACGATTTCAGTTGATTTGAACTCTTTATACCCTAGCTCTGGATTTTTATATATTTCATTACCTATACGTATAATTTCATCTCTATTTTCATCTATTGTCTTAATGCACAGTTGTTTTAATTCGCTTTTATTCATAATATCTCTCCCTAAAATATTTATATATTTCCCTATTTAATTTAAGTTTATATATCCATCATATTACGGACTACTTTTAATGTATCCCACATTTCATCTATTTTTAGATATTCTGTTACTGCATGTGGTTCATACATCCCTATACTAAGTATTGCACTTTGATATCCTAGTGCTGCTAATATATTGGCGTCACTTCCACCACCGATTACAATTGGCTCTGGAGTTATACCTTCTTTTAAGATAGCTTTTTCTGTAAGTTTATATAAATCACTTTCTAAATCAAGTGAAAATGGTGGATAACAATTTTCATGTGTAAACTCATATTCTGCTCCAAATTTTTGTGCAGCTTCCCTGCAGCATTTCTCCATGTGCTCTATTTCTTCTTGAAGTTTGTCTGCTATATGAGAGCGTATTTCAGCAGTAAAAGTAACTGAATCTGTAACTATATTAGTAGCTCCTCCACCCTCTATACAACCTATATTTGAAGTAGTCAGTTCATCAATTCTACCTATATGCATATTTGATATAGCATCTGATGCAACGACAATTGCATTTATTCCTTTTTCAGGTTCTATCCCTGCATGTGCTTTTTTACCTTTAAATGTGCATTTAATCTTTTCCATAGCAGGTGCCTTGTAAGCAACAGCTCCTGGTTTGCCTAGATAATCAAGTACAATTAAATCTTTACAAGGTAGATTTTCACCAGTAAATTGTTTTGCTCCTAATAATCCATCTTCCTCAGATACTGTAAATAATATGTATATATCTCTATGTTCACAGTTTGACTCAATTATATCTTCTAGAGCCTCTAAAATTATAGCTATTCCTAATTTATCGTCAGCACCTAAAGTTGTAGTCCCGTCAGTTCTTATTATATTTCCATCTATTATAGGGTTAACACCTCTACATGGGCTTACTTGGTCCATATGTGCACAGAAAGTAATAGGTTTTTCTTGGCTATTTCCTTTTAAATATGCGACTATATTTCCTGCATTTCCACCAAATTTTTCTCCTGCATTGTCTACCTTTACTTCTAATCCTCTATCTTTTAAATGATCGACTAAATAATCTGCTATTTGTTTTTCTTCACCTGAAGGACTATCTATTTTAACTAATTTAATAAAAGTATCTATGATTCTCTCTTGTGATAACATTTTGCATCTCCTTATTTTTTAATTATTATATTTAAAGGCATGGAAAGTTTTCGTTCCATGCCTGAATAAATCCTTAATGTAAGCTATATGATGGTAGTATTCCTGGTCCTAGAGGAATATTAAACACCATAAATAAAATTAATAATAATGTCCATACTATCAAGAATGTTATTGAGTATGGCAGCATATTTGCTATTATTGTTCCCATACCAGCTTCTTCGTCATATTTTCTAGTGAATGCTAGTATTATTGGGAAGTATGGGAATAATGGGCTCAGTGGATTTGTTATACAATCCCCTATACGATATGCCATTTGTGTCAATGCTGGGTTATATCCAACCATCATAAACATAGGTACAAATATAGGTGCAAGTATTGCCCATTTTGCAGACGCACTTCCTATAAATAAGTTTATAAAACATGAAAGTATTATAAATCCTACTAATAAAGCTGGTCCACCAATTCCTGCATTTTCAAGGAATTCTCCACCTTTAACAGCTATTATTATCCCTAAATTACTATTTGTGAATAATTGTAAAAATTGAGATGCTACAAATGCTAAGATTATATATCCACCCATATCGCTCATAGCTTCTCCCATTAGTTTTACAACATCTTTATCTTTTTTAATTATTCCAACAGCTTTTCCATAAACTAATCCTGGTATAAAGAATGCTAATGCAGTTATAGGAACCATACCTTTCATCAAAGGCGCATTACTAGATAATAAAGCTCCTGTTTCTGGGTCTGCTAAGAATGGTCTTTCCCCTATCACACTTAAACCTACTATTATAGCAGCATATATAAGTAGAGCTATTCCAGCTTTTTTAAGACCTTTAGATTCTTCTTTAGTTATATTTTGATCTACATCTAATTGGGCATCTCCTTCATATTTCCCAAATCTAGGAGCTATGATTTTTTCTGTTACCCAAGTTGCTAGTGCTATTAATACAAAAGTAGATGCTATCATAAATATTAAGTTCATTGTTGCATTAGCATCGTAATTCGCATCTAACATTTGTGCTGCCGGCACAGTAAAACTTGCAGCTAATATATCATTTACACTTATCATTATATTTGCCGCAAATCCTAGACATACTGCTGCATATCCTGAGAATAGTCCGATTAATGGGTGTCTCCCCACACCTAAATAAACTAATGCAGCTAATGGTGGGAATAATATCGTCCCTGCATCAGATGCTATATTAGCTAACATACCGATTGTCATAACTACTAGAGTTACTCTTTCTTTTGGTATTTTAGATACTGATGCCTTTATTGTTGTAACCATAAGTCCAGATTTATCACAGACACCTGCCCCTATCATAGTTACTAAAACTAATCCAAGTGGTGCAAATCCTTGGAAGTTGCTTACTATACTTCCTAATAAATTTTGTAGTTGCTCTACACTTAATAGGTTTACTGCTGTTACAGTTTCCTCTGTTCCTGGATGAACTACAGATACCCCTTTTGTTCCTACAATATAAGATGTTACTAAAATAATTGCACATAAACAAATAAACATTGTCACTGGGTCCGGTAGTTTGTTTCCTACTGTTTCGATACTGCTTAAGATTTTGTCTGAAAAACTTTTCTTTTCAATTTGTCTTTCTACAGTTTGTCGTTGTTCCATAAAAATTCCCCCTTTATAATATATTTTTAACTTTGGTCATAACTCTCCCTTGACCTTATTTTAAATATACTATCTCACGCGTCATTAATTGTCAATATTTTCCGTAAAATTTTACCAATGCAATATTTTTGACTTATTTCCTCATTTATTTTGACAAATTTCTATCATATTTACTTTTTTTAAATATTAAATTATAATTAAAAACAAATATATTTAGGAGGTAGATATGGGATATAAATTAATAGCATTAGACATTGATGGTACTTTATTAAATAGTTCTAATCAAATCACAGAAAATGTCAAAGAGGCAATAAGAAAAAGTAAAGAAAAAGGTGTCAAAGTTGTATTATGCACAGGGAGACCTCTAAAGGGTGTTGAGAACTTTCTTGATGAATTAAATCTTAAAGAAGAAGGCGATTATGTTAGTACATTTAATGGAGCTCTTGTTCAAGATGCACATACTGGAAAACCTATCTCTCACTTAACATTAGATTATGAAGACCTTTGTGATTTATATGACCTTAGTGTAGAAGTAGGCTCTAGAAGTCATTTCTATGATACAAGAACTGTTTATACTTTTAATAGAGATGTAAGTGATTATACTATTTTAGAGGCTTACTTAACTGGTGTTCATCTAAACGTAACTGAATTAGATGAAGTTCCTAAAGATATAGCTATGTCTAAATTTATGATGATAGATCATCCAGAAATATTAAACGAATGTATAAAGAAAATACCAGAAGAATACTACGAAAGATACACAATCGTTAGAAGTACTCCATTTTTCTTAGAATTCTTAAATCGTGATGCAAATAAAGGTGCTGGTATTGGTCTTTTATCAGAAAAACTTGGCATAAATCCAGAGGAAGTTATCTGTGTTGGGGATGCTGGTAACGACAAACACATGATAGAATACGCAGGGCTTGGTGTTGCTATGGGGAATGCAACTGATGATATTAAAAATATTGCAAACTATGTGACTAGCACTAATGATGAAGACGGTGTTGCTCACGTTATAGATAAATTTATATTAAATAGATAATAGTAAACGGCTTTGTCCGCTAATTTATATAATAAGTCGGAAATTATAAATTATCTATAAATAAGATAATATATAATTTTCTTAGAAAAAAATAGAGTAACATAGTGCTTGTTAAAACACTTGTTACTCTATCTTTTTGCTAAAATTTATAACTTTGGCAAATGGAGGACATTTTTCTTCTCCGAGATTTCGTCGGATAATCTCTTGTTTAAATGTTCGCTTTTAAAAGTTTTTTGATTGATTTTCTTTATGCTACTTTAAAGTAATCCTAAGATTATCGTCATACGAATTAAAAAATTTAATTACATTCAGGATGTTAAATCTACTTTAGTATTTTATAGATAATTGATCCCCAAACAATTTTAAATATAATTTATATATATTACAAATACATAGATTTTATTCTATAAATTTGATATGTCCTATAAATTTTTTAATTTGGTAAAAATATCGAGAATATACTTCCATTTTTATATGATTTAACCTTTATATATCCGCCCTGTTTTGTGACTATCTCTCTACTTAAATAAAGCCCAATTCCTATTCCCTCTTCATTTAATACGTTTGACCCTCTATAAAATCGCCTAAATATTTTTGGTATTTCTTCTTCAGATATGCCTATACCCTCATCTTTAATATCGATTCTAGTAAATATTTCGTATTTCTCAACATTTATAAAAATAGTGCTATCTTTATGCGAATATTTTATAGCATTTTCAATTATGTTAAATATAGCTTCAGTGGTCCATTTTTCATCATAATTTAGCTTTATATTTTCTTTTGGACTAAATTCTATCTTTATATTTTTGAGTTGTGCTTTTTTATAAAGTTGTGTTATTGCACTTAAAATCGATTCATTTATTTCTGATGGTCTTTTATGTAGATTTATTATAGAACTTTCAAGCCTAGACATCTTTATCATACTTTCAACTAAAAAACATAATTTATCCAAAGATAACATTATGACTTTATTAAATTCTATTCTGTCTTCTTCTAATAAGTTTTCATATTGTAAAAACTCACTATATATCTTCATGTTTGTAAGTGGAGTCTTTAGTTGGTGAGCTATGTCTGATATCAATGATTTTATCTCATTTTTTTCATATTCCATCCTTTTATTTTGTGATTTTAAAATATTTATTAATCTCAACGTTTGATGTTGTAGCTTTGAAAATATAGAATCATCAATCATAGAAAAAACTTCTGTTTCATTCATATCAGAAATCGTAGCAAGCATATCAGATAGTTTTGTCAGTATATCATTTATATAATTTTTAAAAACTATCTTTTGTAAATAAAATATTCCTAAAATTATAATAGTAAAACAACATGTAATTATAAATATATTTATGTTGTAATCTTTAAGGTTTATAAAAATAAATATATTAAATATAATACAAATCAATATAATTATAAAATTTAATATTATCTCTATATTAGATAGATTTTTAAGGCTATCTTTTTTATAATTTTTATTAATTTTTGATTTTCTTATCATAATTTATTCTCCGATTATATACCCTATCCCAAATAAAGTAATTATATATTGTGGGTTTTTAGGGTCGTCTTCAATCTTTCTGCGCAGTCTTCTTATATTTACTGATAATGTGTTGTCATCTACATAATTTCCATTATAGTCCCAAAGTTTATCTAATAGTATTTGTTTTGTCATTGCTCTACCTTTATTTTTACAAAGAATCTCAAGTAATTTATATTCCGTAGCACTTAATTTAACTTCTTTATCATTTTTATAAACTCTCTTTGCATCATAATCCATCTTTAAATCTCTATATATAAATATTTTTTTCTCTACTATATCACTTCTTTTTAATATAGCATTTATTTTAAATTTTAAAACTTCTACTGAAAATGGCTTTGATATATAATCATCACAACCACATTCAAATCCCTTTATCATATCTTCTTCTGTATCATTTGCTGTAAAAAATACAATTGGAAAGTTTATTTTTGTTTTTATTTCTTTACATAAATCAAGCCCGCTACCATCTGGTAAGGTAATATCCAATAATAAAAAATCAATTTCATTATTATCTACTGCTGTTTTGCCTTCTTGTTTTGTATATGCACTTATAACATTATACCCCTCTTTTTTTAAAGCAAATGCAACTCCTTTATTTAAGATTTTGTCGTCTTCAATAATTAAAATATTTCTCATAAAACCCTCCTAATACAGCAAACTAAGGCTTGTAATAAATATATTATTACAAGCCACAGCATATTTTAGTTATTTATTTCTCTTAGTCTTTCTATAACACTTTTATTTGAGCTGTATTTATATACTATGCCCGGTGTTATTGTGCAAACTAAAATTATAATTATGACTAAAAAAATCAATTGACTCGTTGGGAAAATAAATTTGGCATAATCAGCTAAGTTTGCCGTCAACATAGCTATTATATATATTATTCCTATGCCGAGTGTAAATATCATGCACAATGTTATTAGTGCATAATATAATCCTTCAAATGTAAGCATTTTTTTAATTTGTTTTTTCGTCATTCCTACACTTTCCATTATAGCAAGTTCTCTAAGTCTTGTACTGACATTTGTGACCATGACGTTGATAAAATTAAGCAAGCCTATAAATATAAATATCAATGATACTCCCCCGCCTACTACATTCATCATAATTTTACTTTGTGTAAAGTTTTCAGCTCCATCTATTTTTGCATTTACATATGTGCTGTATTTTGTATCTTCTAATTTCTTTTTTATAATCTTGCTATATTCTTTTTTGCAGTCTATTGTCGCCAAAAGCGTCATTTTATCATTTTTAAATTTATTTATAAGAGATTCGCTCATATATATACATGGTACTCCAACTTCATTATCCTCGATAAACTTTACTATATCTTTATTGCTTGATAATAGTTGTATATTTGCCGAAATTATTTTTTCATTTTTATTATTTCTAAATGTCAATTTTTCATCTGAAAAGTCGTAGTTTTTATTATTGTCATAGAAAAAGTTATCCACAAGTATTAATTTACCTTCATTAAATGCTTTTGTGTCTATTTTTCCGCCTTCTGCTTTATTTATTTTTTCTATAGTATCTTTATCTATAAATGCAGTTGCAGTTTCTAGTTTAGATGGATTTTTCTCTATTTTTTGTATATATTTATTTAAGTTTTTTTTATAAGTATCAGGATCTCCATATAATTTATATGAATTTTCTAAAGCAGGCATAATCACATTTTTATTAAAATCCATTTTTAATCTATCAAATTTTACTGCATTTACTGATGTAACCCCTTCTATATTTTTGATTTCATCAATATTTTTGTCTAATTTATCACTACTCTTTGAATTTAAATCTACTATTTCAAAATCATGTGGATAGTATTCTCTAAGGTAATTTTCTAAACCTAAACTACTTGTAAATGTATTTACGCTTAAGTAAGTAATTATACCTACAAATAATGATAAAAATACTAATAAAGCTCGCTTTTTGTCTCTAAATACATTATACCAAGCCATCTTATACAACTTTCCACCATTAGTAGATTTTCTGTCTTTCTTTTGTTTTTTACTTTTTTTGCCCGTATAGTTAAGCGCTTCTGTTGGAGAAATTTTGCTCGCTATTTTAGCTGGTTTTATACAACTTATCCAAACTGTAAGTAGTGAAAATAGTATTGTTCCTATAAATACTACTGGTGTAAAATGTGCCTTTGTTGGCAACATATCTGCGTAATAAGTCCCTGCACTAAATCCCTCTAATACTGACGGTACTATTAAAAATGATACTATTACTGCTAAGATTATACCTATTGGAATTCCTATTAATGAAAGTCTCAAGCCCTGTCCTTTTACAATTTTTTTAATTTGTTTTGGTGATGCACCTATTGTTTTTAACATTCCATAAAATTGTATATCTTTTGTTATAGCAATATATAATATATTGTAAATTAATAAATATCCGCTTAAAATCATAAAAAAGCTGACTATTACTACTATAGCTAAAGAAGTAATTTTTGCATTTTCTTCAGAATTTGATTGTTCATATAAAGTTACAAATGATTGATTTTTATTTAAATCTACACCTGATTTTAATATATTTTCTGCATTCTCTTTTTTACTGTCCTTTATATCAATAGTAAGTATTCCGTTTTTTTCTAATGATAAGTTATGTTTTTTAACAAATTCATTTGAGACATATGATAATTTATCTATATCATTTCTTTTTTCCATTGAATAATCTGTATAAGTCCCGCTTACTACAAATTCTATCGATTCTGTCTTTTTATTTATATTGCAGTTTAATATTACTTTATCGCCCGGCTTTATATCTTTTAATTTTAATAAATCTATTACAGATTGCGATAATATAATTTCATTTTCTTTATCTGGATAATTACCTTTTATATCTCCAACTGCTGGTGAAATTTGTTTTTCCCAAGCTTCTTTGTCTATATATTCAAGATATATTTTTGAATCATTATTTTTTAGTTTATTTGAATTAACATTTCCGACTGTAATCTCTTTTCCTATACTATCTGTTATATTTAAATCTTTGATTTGTGAAATTTGTTTTTCTGTTGGATTATTTAAATAAGCATTTGCTGTGCTACCTGCATCTCTTAGGTTCATAAGTTGATAATTTTTATTAAAACTTATCCCCAAGGTAAAAACACATGCCAACATAAAAGTTGTCAAAACTATCGCTATAACTACAAAAATATTTCTAGTTTTATTTGATTTAAGCGACCTATTTGTAATTTTTTTTATTATTTCTTTATTATTGTTTTCAAATTTCATTAATCGTCACCTCTTGCAATCTTTCCATCTTCGATTCTTATAATTCTATCTGCAAGTTGTGCGATTTCTTCATTATGAGTGATCATAACAATAGTTTGGTTGAATTTTTGACTAGTCATCTTCAAAAGTCCAATAACATCCATTCCTGTCTTACTGTCTAAGTTTCCTGTTGGCTCATCTGCCAAAATTATCGCTGGTTTTGTCGCAATTGCTCTAGCTATGGCAACACGCTGTTGTTGTCCTCCCGACAAATTATTCGGCATATTTGTCAATTTTTGATTTAGTCCAAGCGTATTTACTATTGAATCTATATAATCTTCATCAATTTTAACTCCATCTAACTCAATCGGTAAAACTATATTTTCATATACATTTAAAATTGGGACTAAATTATAGTTTTGAAATATAAATCCTATATTTCTTCGTCTAAATATAGTAAGTTCTTCATCTTTCATATCGCCTAATTTCTTATTATTTATATATACATCCCCACTAGTCAGCTTATCTAAGCCTCCTAACATATTCAAAAGAGTTGATTTACCACTACCAGAACTCCCAACGATTGCAACAAATTCTCCTTGTTCTACTTCTAAACTTATATTGTCTAATGCTTTTACTTTATTTTCATCTTGACCATATATTTTTATCAAATTTTCAGCTTTTAATATACTCATATTTACACCTCTATAATTAATTTTCTATTTATATCTTAATAAAAACTTCTGACAATCTTATGACAGCTTTAAAAATTTGTGTAGACAAATTTCTTCCTTCTTTTTATTTATTACTATTTGATTACAATATTGTCTACAAAATACATCTTATTTCGCATTTTTGTTACTAATTGTTACCATTTGTTAATTTTATTACTATTTGATTACAATGTATATTTTTTCTAACCATTAATCACTTATGATGCTATAATGGAGTTGTTGTAAAGAAAATAAGAAATCTTAAATAAAGATTTTAAAGCAACATTAGTAATTTGAAAAATATTTAAAAGTATACGTCAAATCGTAAGACTAAATTAAAAACTATTGGGGGTATTTAATATGAAAAATAATTTTCAAAAAGTAATGGTAACTGGTATAGCATCTATCGTTTGTGCTGGAAGCATGTCAATAGCGACTTTACCAAATTACAGTAACTTAAATTCTGTAGACGCAGTTTATGCTGCAACAATAAAAGATACAGCAATGACTGCTACTGGTACAGTAAATAGTAATGTATTTTTAAGAAAAGGACCTGGTACTAGTTATGGTAAAATAACTATTTTAACTAAAGGTTCTAAAGTAGATATCGTTGCGAAATCTTCTAATGGTTGGTACAAAATAAAATATAAAAATAGTTATGGATATTCTTATAAAGATTATATAACTGTTAAAGACTCTGATGTAACGACAACTGAAACAGAATACACTGCTACAGGAACTACAACAACAAGTCTTAATGTTAGAAAATCTCCATCTGCTTCAGCAACTAAATTAGGTACTTTAGGTAAAAATGCTAAAGTAGATATAGTTGCTAAAGTTTCTAATGGTTGGTATAAAATAAAATATAACGGAGGTTATGGTTATATCTCTGGTTCTTATGTAAAAACTTCTACTACACAAGAAGAAACTACTGAAACAGCTTATACTGCTACTGGTACTACTAAAAATAGCCTTAATGTAAGAAAAGGTGCCGGTACTTCTTATGATAAATTAGGCTCATTAAAGAAAGGTGCTAAAGTCGACATAGTAGCTAAAACTTCTAATGGTTGGTATAAAATAAAATACAATAAAGATTTCGGATATGTTTCTGGTTCTTATATTACTATAGGTTCTAGTACACCAACTACTCCTACTACTGGCGAAACTGAATATACTGCTACTGGTACTCCTAAATACAACTTAAAAGTAAGAGCTGCTGCTTCTACTTCTTCTAAACAAATAGGTAGCGTTAAAAAAGGTGCTAAAGTTGAAATAGTTGCTAAAACTACTAACAACGCTTGGTATAAAATAAAATACAATAACGGTTATGGCTATATAGCTGCTCAATATGTTACTGTAGGTTCTAGCACACCAACTACTCCTACTACTGGTGAAACTGCTTATACTGCAACTGGTACTCCTAACTACAACCTTAAAGTAAGAGCTGCTGCTTCTACTTCTTCTAAACAAATAGGTAGCGTTAAAAAAGGTGCTAAAGTTGAAATAGTTGCTAAAACTACTAACAACGCTTGGTATAAAATAAAATATAATAAAGGTTATGGCTATGTAGCTGCTCAATATGTTACTGTAAAATCTACTACTGATACACCTACTACTCCTGAAGTTAAATATCCAGCAACTGGTGTAGCTGTTCATGCAGTATTTATAAGAGAATCTGCTAACACTAAATCTAAAGAAGTTGGTGTATTATATACAAACGATACAATTACTGTATTAGGTAAAGCTACTGATGGTTGGTACAAAGTACAATATAAAGATAAAGACGGAAATACTGACAAAGTAGGATATGTTTATGGTGACTATTTAACTATAAAATAATTTATACTAAAATAATTTATACTAAAATAATTTATACCATTGATTAAATTATAACTCATTAAAGTTATACAAATATTTTAATTGCTTTATAATATAATTTCCTATATAAGAAAAGCTCTTACAAGTATTATTACTTATAAGAGCTTTTTTATTAGGTTTATTTAATTTATTATTAAAGTTATTAAATTTATATCTTGTTATTAAACCTATTTACGGAATAAGTTTAATAATTTTTGCCAGAAGTTAAGTTCTTCAGTTTTTTCTTCTACTGCTTTAACTTCTTGTTTTTTAATATCTTCAGTTTTTATTACGAATTGTACTGAATCTACATCTGTGTTTTTGTCAGATACGAATGATTCTACTTCAAAATCACCACCTGCAAAACTTTCTATCATAGAATCTACTTCATCATCTACTTTTTTATCAAGATCTGATGTTTCTTTTTTGAATTCACCAGTTCCTTCAGTAAGTTCAGTTGTTCCTTTGTATAAGCTGTTAGTTCCGCTTACTAAATCAAGAGCCCCTTGATAAACTTTTCCATATCCATCAGTTATTTTGCTTACTGCTCCTGTGTATTCTTTTATTCCGCTATCTAAAACTGCATAGTTGTCAGTTAATTTGTTTATTCCGCTTTTTAATTGAGTCATGTTTGCCATTAAGTTATTTAATGAAGAAACTAAACCTTGTATACTTTCATCAAATTTTTTGTAGTTACTTTGTAATGATAATGCACCACTCATTAAAGTTGTTTGACCAGAAGATGTACTCATTTGTGCGCTTATTCCGCTTATAAGTTGAGAACTTCCTGATATATATGTTGCATCTGCTTTTAATAAAGTTTCTACAGATATTAATTTACCTGCTGTTTGAACATATTGTGTAACTGCTGCTGTATTACCAGCTGTTACTTGTGCATATAATGCTGCAGCTTCTTGATTACCTGATTGAGATAATTGAGCTAATTTGCTTATTACAGCTTGGTTTCCACCTGAAGTATAAGCACTATATAATGCTCTTTGAGTGCTAGTAATTCCTAAAGATTGTAAAGCTGCTTGGTTTTTTTGTGCAAGTTCTGCACCACTGCTTAATCCAGCATTTGCTAAACTGCTGTTGTATTGGTTTATACTAGAGTTTACAGTTTGTAATCCTCCTACTAAGCTGTCTATTCCACCTTTTATACTAGTAGATGCTGCTGATAATTGTTTTAAATCATCTGCTGAAGTTGATACATTGTTAAGTGATGATTGTATTGTTTTTAATGCACTTAATACTTCACTAGAACCACTATTTAAGCTTGATGATTTTGAGTTTAATTGATTTAATCCATCTTGTATAGTTTTTATACCATCTGCTAAAGAAACTGCTCCAGTGTTTAACTTATTAGCACCGTCGTTTAATTCGTTAGCACCATTATCTAATTCAGAAACTGCATCTTGTAATGTTGTAAGTTGATCAGTTAAAGCTGATGTATCTATAGAATCAGTATCTAATCCTAAGTTTAAGTTTATTCCGTTTACTTGGATTCCACTCATTTCAAAATCAGTTACATCTGTTGATATTTTTATTTCTTTTTCATTTCCTGGTAATATTGTATAAGTAAGTTGTTTTAAACTACCTACATTAGCCATAGTAGCACTTTCACTTTCTATGTTTTTACATAAGTTTGTATCTAATTGAAGAACTGTTTGTAATGCATAGTTTTCAAAGAAGTTCTTTTTGCAGTTTTCGTTTTTCTTTATAGAAATTGTTATTTCTAATTTACCGCTTTTACCAGCAAGATCTTGTGCTTTGTATTCTTTTCCGTCTAATTTATATTTTACTTTTATATTCCATGGCATTTCAGTATTTGATTTCATAATACCTTGGTAGTATAATTCGTCCCCAGAATTATCTATTGTTATTTTTCCATTTGAATATTTTATTTCATCACTTGAAGTCATGTTTTTTACTTCGTCGTAATTTCCATAGTCAACTATATCTTTATCTTTAAATATGTTTACTGCATATATTTTTTCTATCTCACCAGAAGTACTTAAATTTGCATAAATTACTTCTTCCTTTTCACTTGATTTTGTAGCTGCTAATGAAACTGATGTAAATGCACTAGAACCACATATTGCCCCAGCCATCGCAACTGCAACGATTTTATTGTAATTTTTCATATAACGCACTCTCCTATTTTATCAAGTTTAAATCTATTTTTATTAACTAAATTTATCGTTTTAATCTTAGGTTAAACTAAGGTAAAAACCTTAGTCTAACTTTAAACCTTTATAACCATCTTTTTCGTATGATTCTTTTTCTTTTTTATTGAAGAATTTAACTCCAACTGTTGTTTTTTGGATTAATCCATCAAATATATATAACATTCCCGGAATTACAAATAGAACTATTAATGTTGATAATGCCGTACCTCTTGCTAATAAATGTCCTAATTGGCTAAGTATTCCGTGTGTTGATATTTTCCATAGTAGAAGACCAGCAATAGTAAGTATTGATGCTGATGTCATAATTGATACTGTTGTAGATCTTAAAGTTTCTACTATAGTTTTCTTTTTAGATGCTGTCTCTCTAACTTCCATATATCTACTTGTAAGAAGTATCGCATAGTCAACTGTCGCCCCCAATTGAACAGAACTTATTATTAAGTATGCTATATAGAACACAAAGTCATTTGTGAAATATGGCACTGATAAGTTTATCCATATTGCAGTTTCTATTGCTAATACTAATATAACTGGTATAGTTATTGATTTCATACTAAGAAGTAATACTACAAATACTGCACCTATTGCTATAAGATTTACTCTATCGTTGTCTTTTGTGATAGTATCCATTAAGTCGTAAGTACTTGCACTTTCACCTGCTAAAAGATATTTATCTCCATAATAAGATTTAGCTAGTGAACGAATTTCTTCTATAAGGTTGAAAGTTTTTTCACCTTCAAAATCAGCATCTACTGTAAGAACTAATCTACTGTAGTTGTCTGATATTAATTTAGATAATGTTTCATTATCTACATAATCCATAGGTACCTCAGCCCCAGCATTATCTACATAAGAAAGTATGCTTGTAACCTCTGGCATATCGTGTAATTTTTTACTTAATTCAGTTTCTTTTTCTAAATCACCTTTTGGAACCATTAAAACTAAGTTGTTTGATTTTCCAAAAGTATCTTCTATTATTTTAGTATCTCTACCTATTTGTGTATCAGTACTGAATATTTGTGATGATCCATAAGAGAAGAAGTTCTCTTTTTGACCTAAGTTACAAGGTATTATGAATAATACAAATACTAATACTGCTGGGACCATAAGTTTAGTAACAAATTGTCCAAATTTACCAAAGTCAGGTAAGAATGATTTATGTTTTGTTTTATCTATTAGTGGATAACAGTATAGTAATACTACTGGGAATAATACAAAGACTGTTATTAAACTTAAGAATATAGCTTTAGCCATTGCAAGACCCATATCTGGACCTATTTTAAATCTCATAAGTATAAGTGCTGCGAACCCGATTACTGTTGTAAGTCCACTTGATAAAATCGAACCTGTCGATTTACAAAGAGCATTGATCATAGCCTCTTTTGGAGCTTGACCTTCTTCTCTCATTTCTTGGAAACGGTGTAATAAGAATATCGAGTAGTCCATCGATACCGCCAATTGAAGTACACCACCGGCTGCATTTGTTACGAATGAAATCGTACCAAACATTAAGTTACTACCTTTATTAAGTAATATTGCTACCCCTATTGACCCTAGTAATAATATAGGTTCTATCCATGAACTTGAAGTTAAGAATAAAACTGCTAAACATATTGGTATTACTAAGAATATTATATTTTTTACTTCTTTATTTGTCGCTTGTGCTGCAATAGCTGTATTTATTGCTGCCCCTGCCATAGAATTGTCGTCACCGATTAAATTTCTAATCGCGTTTACTGTCTCAATTCTTGTATGTTCATTAATTGTTACTGTAAATAATGCCTTATTATCTTTATAATAATTTTCTACAGTATCTTTATCAGCTGTCTCTAATGGTATATCCGTATCTATAACATCATCTAACCAAGTTACATCTTCTACACCTTCAATTTCTGATAACTTTTGTTTCATCTCAAGTGCCTGTGCAACGGTCAAATTTGAAACCATAACTCTTGCATTAGGGATACTCATGTCGTATTCTTCATTCATAGTATCAAGAGCCACTGTTGATGCTGTCCCATCTGGTAAATAATCATTTATGTCGTAATTGACATTTACCATAGTACTGCAAACTGCAGAAACAATCATAGCCATAACAAATGCAACTATTACTGTTTTTTTATGATTGACTATACTCTCATAAAGCTTTCTCATAAATTATCCTCCTTAATTAACGTCGTGTTGATTTAAATGATAAAATCCATTATAATTTCATAATAGTTGAATTTCAATAATCAATGATTTTAATTTTGTTTAAATTTAGACAGTACTATTTTATTTTGTATACAAATCGACACTTTTTTTAAATGTGTTGATTTTTTAGGAGGGTATTATGGAGAAAAAAACTGATAGAAGAATTAGAAAAACAAAACAACAATTACAAGAAGGTTTTATCCACCTTAGAAAAAGTAAGAGTATTAAAGATATCACTGTCAAAGAACTTTGCGAATTGACAGATCTAAACAGAGGTACTTTTTATCTACATTATAAAGATATATATGATTTATCAGAACAAATGGAAAATGAAATTATTCTTAAATTTGAAGAGGCTTTAAATTCATATTCAGTTGATGGCGAAACTTCACCACAAACCATTATGTGTAAAGCATTCGAAATCATAAAAGAAAATGCCGATTTTTGTACTTGCCTTTTAAGTAATACTGGTGAGATGACATTTTTTAATAAATTAAAAACCATAATCCGCGATGGATGTTTTCAATATTGGACAGAACTATTTAGTAAACCTAAAAAGGTAGAGACTTTTGATTATTTCTTTAACTTTATGCTTTATGGATGTATAGGTATAATCGAGTCATGGCTAAATAGCGGTCTTAAAGAATCACCACAAGAGATGGCCCAATTAGCGAGCAAAGTCATGCTCAATGGTGTTACAGTATTACATTAATTTAAAACTTGCGTACATAAATTTTTATTATATACATAAATCATATTTTTATAACCTTATATACTTCCCTATATAATAAGATGTCTTTTTATTATATAGGGAATGTTTTTTTAATAGCTTTCTTTTACTTCTTTTATTTCTCTTTTTTCACTCTTCTTTTTTTCTGGTTTTCCCTCATAAAAATTTGCTCCCACTGTAGTCTCTCTTATTAATGTATCAAAAATATACAACATACCTGGGATTACAAATAATACAATAATAGTAGATAAAACTGTTCCCCTACCTAATAAGTGTCCCAATTGGCTAAGAACACCATGAGTTGAGATTTTCCACAACAATACTCCCGCAAGAGTAAGTATTGATGCTGATCTCATAATTGATACTGTAGTAGTTTTTATAGTATCTACGATAGATTCCCTCTTAGGTAAAACTTTTCTATTTTCAAGATATCTAGTTGTAAAAAGTATTGCATAGTCTACAGTTGCTCCCAATTGGACAGAACTTATTATCAAGTATGATATATAAAATAAGAAGTTACCTGAAAAATAAGGTATTGATAAGTTTATCCAAATCGCAGTTTCTATCGCCAATACTAAGATTATAGGGATAGATATAGATTTCATAGTTATAAGTAAAACTAAAAATACTGCATCTACTGTTAAAACCATTCTGCTGTAATTTTTAGAAATCAATTTATTTAAAACGTCACTTTCTACATAATCCATAGGAACTTCAGCACCTGCACTATACACATATGAAATAATTTTCTTTATCTCGCTATTTGTCGCCTGTGTCGCTACTGCTGTGTTGACTGCTGAACCAGACATTGAGTTTTCATCTCCAATTAATTTTCTAATTGCATTTACTGTCTCTAGTCTTGTTTGTTCATCTACTGTTACTGTAAACAACGCATTGTTATCTAACTCTGGCATTTGGTATACTCATATCATACTCTTTATTCATAGTATCAAGCGCAACTGTTGATGCCGTCCCATCTGGCAAGTAGTCATTCATATCGTAATTTACATTTACCATAGTCCCGCAAAGAGCACAAATAACCACACTGATGAAAAACACAACGATTACTGTCTTTCTATGATTGACAATTACCTCATAAAACTTCCTCATATATTTGCCCCCCTTTTAATTAACATCGTGTTGATTTATTTTTCAAAATAAATTATAATTTCATCATAGTTATATTTCAATAATCAATAAATCTCGTACATGTTTAAATATCAACATATACAAACCTTATTGTCTTAAAATAAACATATTATATAAAATTGGGTATAAAAGGAGATTTGTTATGGAGAAAAAATTGATAGAAGGGTAGGAAAAACAAAACAACAACTTCAAGATGATTTTATACAACTTAGAAAGAAAAAGGATCTTAAAGATATAACTGTTAAAGAACTTTGCGAATTGACAGATTTAAATAGAGGGACTTTTTATCTACATTATAAAGATATTTATGATTTATCTGAGCAATTAGAGAGTTCACTGTTTATATCTCTTCAAGACGTACTAGACAAACACTCCCTTGACTATGAAAATAATCTTACAAATTCGCCAAAACCTCTACTTAGAGATATACTTCAACTTATAAAAGATAATGCTGATTTTTGTACAATGCTTTTAGGTGATACAGGCGAAATCACTTTTATCAATAAACTAAAAAAACTTGTACTAGATATTGTCTTTAAAAAATGCATCAATATATTTGATTTTAATAAAGAAGAACATTTTACATATTCTTATAACTTTATACTATATGGATGTATCGGCATAATCGATTCTTGGTTACTGAATGGGCTAAAAGAGTCACCAGAAGAAATCGCACAACTTACAAGTAAAATGATTTTAGATGGAATTAATCTTTTGAATTAAATTTCCTTAGAATTAAAAAAGCAACTTATTAGATATAACTTATATATCTATAGTTGCTTTTTATTATATATCAAATTATTTATATTATTTTCAACACTTATTTAAATATTATCTACTATATTTCTCGCCCACTTCTTAGAAATTGCTCTCGGCACTCCGAATATGAATTTTGCAACTTCTTCAGTATAAGTAAGTGCAACTAAAATATAAATTGGCACTCCTTTGTATGCAGCAAAGAATGTTATTGGAAGTGAAACTAACCACATACATCCCATTTCTAAGAATAATGAGTATTTAGTATCTCCACCACTTCTAAGCACACCTATTACTATAAATGTATTAAACGTTCTAAGCGCCATTAGTACTCCCATAACATTAAATATCTTTATGATATCTGGAGCTAAGCTATCTGAAACACTGAATAATTTTAATAATATTGGAGTAGCTGCTATTAATAATGCACCGAATAAAATTCCCGCAATAGTAACTAATACAGAGAATTTTTTAGAGTATTTTATTGCTGTATCTATGTTGTTTGCCCCTAGTTCGTTACCCATCATTATTGACGAACCGATAGCTATACAGACAGCAGTCATTATAAAGAAGTTTCCTGTTGTACTTGCGATTTGGCTAGCTGCCATAGCTGACGTACCTGCAGTTGCATATGCTACTGAATAAAGTACGCTACCAAATGCCCAGAATGTATCGTTTAAAAATACTGGTGTAGTCTTTTTAATTACATTTGTCGCAAGTTCTTTTGTTATTCCTTTTATATCTTCGATTCCGAATTTAAGTTCATAATCTTCTTTTATAAAATATACATATAATATTAATAAAATAAATTCAACAATTCTTGCAGAAACTGTCGCAACAGCAGCTCCTTTTACGCCTAAAGCTGGAGCTCCAAAATGTCCAAATATAAAGACATAATTTAAAACTATATTTATAACAAGAGATATAGAGCTACATACCATTCCTAAACGAGGATTTCTAACACTTCTAGATCCCATACTAAAAATATAGCTAACTGCCATAATTGGATAACAAAATCCTATAACTAAAAAATACTCTCTCGCCTGTTTGACAACTAGTGGGTCGTGAGAGAAAAAGTTTATTATTAAATTAGGGAAAAATACTGCCAATATAAAGAATACTATTCCTAAAACTAGCGCTGCAATAACACTAAGTCCTGTTATTTTCTTTATACTGTCTTTGTCTCCCTTTCCATAAAATTGGGCCATAAAAATTCCTGCCCCACCTATAATACCTGATAATGCCATATTAAATAAAAAGAAATACTGGTTAGCTATCCCTATCGCTGCCACCGATACTTCTCCCAAACTTCCAACCATCACAGTATCGACCATATTTACCAATGTCGATATTAAGTTTTGAATTATAATTGGAATACATAATACAACTAAAGTTCTGTAAAACACCTTATTCTCGTCTGTCATTTTAAACACTGCTTGCAAACTTTCACCTCTTTCTTATTTTATATAATAAAGTAAAAAATAAACTATATTGGTTCCTACTTTATTATACTATATATTATAGTAGTAAATATTAAAATCACCTTGGTAATTATCAAGGTAATTTTTACTACATAAGTTTCATGAACTTCTTCAAATTAATATTTTACACAGTTACATGGATATTTTCCACCAACATTATTAATACCAACAGCTTGAACACTTGCTCCCCCTAAGTGTTTACAGTTAGCATTTTTATGGTAATATCTATTCCCACTAGCTATATATACTAATTGTCCTCCTGAATTTGCACTTCCACTATTGTAATTTTGTGCTGGCTTTTTATAAACTCTTGGATTTGTCCAACAATTACATTCGTACTTTCTCATATCAGATGTCAATGTGACAATATAAGTAGGGGCACCTTCTAAATAACTACAATTTGAAATAGCATGGTAATAATTATTTCCATTAGCTACATAGACTCTTTTTCCTATATGTTTATTAGACTCTGTATGATTATGGCTATAATTATTACTAGAACTATAATTATTACTATTTCCACTTGAATATGAATTAGATGATTGTGATGATTCTTTATTTTGCTTAGCACTGTTTAACTTATGTTCTAATTCTATTGCTTCTTTATAAGATTCATTTACTTCATCTTTTTTATCTTCTATTTCAGTTACTAAATCACTTGGATAGTTTTCTTTGTATTTAATAAATTCTTCTTCAAGTTCTTCATATTTTGATTCTAACTCTAAATATTTTGATATTCTATCGCTATTTTCACTATAGTATTGATCAGTGTCTGATTTTAATTCAGCTATATTAGAATCTAGATTTCTATATTGATATAACTTTTCATTTAAAATTAAAGTATTATTTCTACTAAATATAAATAGTATCAATACAGCTATACATATTGTAATATTTAAAAAATATTTATGTTTTTGTTTCATTCCCTATTATATTCTCCTCTATAAATTTTCTAGCTTTGTTGAGTACTCTTTAATTAAATTTAGATACTTCTGTTTTTTATATTCAAGATCTTCTAGTGTTTTATTCAAGTCTGTATTTTCATTATAACTTGCCTTAAATGAATCAAACTCTTGTTTAAGCTGATTGTAGTTTTCATACAACTCATAATAGTCTGTATCGTAGTTTTCATTCATAGAAACAAACTTTTCATATTCCATTTGTTGTTCATAATATTCATCTTCTTTTTCCTTATACTGTGCTAATTCATCACGCGAAATAGGCGTACATATAACCATTAATATAATTATAATTGTAGGTATTAGACAGCATAATATCATCTTAATTGCTTTACTGTTTTCTCCTCTCTTCATTACAATCCCCCTTATAATTATCGTTTTCCTTCTAAATTATAATATAAATTTCTATTTAGTTAAATATATACTTATATAATTTCCTTAGAATTTAAAAAAGCCTGTAAAAAATATTACAGACTTTTCGTGATAGTATTTTACATATAAATTGTAATTTCCACCAACATTATCTTTATTTATAGTTTATCTAACTTTTTTTAATGTATTACTCAAAAACTTCTCAATCTCCACTATTGAGAACAATATCAAACCGCAATAGAAAGGATATAACCAATCTGTAATTTGAAGTGATGCAGTTCTAAATATAATATGCATTTGTGGCATATAGGTAATCGCCATCTGCAATGATATAAGTATACCTACGACTAAGAACGCAACTTTATTTGTAAATAAGTTTTTTGATATTGCACTGTGGTCTGTTCTTATATTGAAAAGATAAAATATTTTACAAAAAACTACTATATTAAGAGTTACTGTACTCACTATGTTTTGTGATATTCCTAGTGATGTTAGGTGTTGGCTTATTATCAATCCTAATCCTGCAATCATAGTAGCAACGTATAATATTCTTATTGTATCTTGTGATTTTATTATACTATCGCTTTTTTTACGAGGATTTTTATTCATAACATCATTTTCCGCTGGTTCAAACACAAACGCAAATGATATAGTTATGGCCGATACCATGTTTATCCATAAAAGTTGAACTGGCTCAAGTGGAAGTGGATTGTTTAATATTATACTTATTAAAACTATCAACCCTTCTGCTATGCTAGTTGGCAATAAGAACTTTATAGTTTTTTTGATATTGTCATAAACTCGTCTACCTTCTTTTATAGCATCTACTATTGTTGAGAAATTGTCATCTGCTAAAACCATATCTGAAGATTCTTTGGCTACGTCTGTACCTTTGATTCCCATAGATATCCCAATGTCGGCTTGTTTTAATGCTGGTGCATCATTTACACCGTCGCCTGTCATCGCTGTTATTAAGTTATTTGATTGATATGCTTTAACTATTCTAAGTTTGTTTTCAGGCGTTGCCCTAGCAAATATGTCGTAATCTTTTATAACTGAGTTTAGCTCACTATCTGTAAGTTTATCGAGCTGACTACCTGTTATAACTCTATTTTCGTCAGACAATTTGATTTGTCTAGCTATTTGTACGGCTGTTTCTGGATGGTCCCCTGTTATAATCTTTACTTTTACGCCTGCATTTCTAGCTTGCAATATTGCATCAATAACAGATTCTTTTGGAGGGTCTAATATTCCCACTAAACCAACTAAGTTTAAATCATTATCTAATAATTCGTGTTGTATCTTTGTTATATCTTTAGATAGATTTTTATATGCTACCGCTACAACACGTTTTCCCTTTTTAGCTAATTTGCTAACTTCATTTTGCCAATATATATCATCAAATTTGTCATCAAATTTGTTATTTGATTTTTTAATTACGTCGATTAATTTATCTGGAGCACCTTTTACAACTAAATACCTGCTGTTTTCTAAATCAACTATTTTAGCCATGTATTTAAAGTCAGAATCAAATGGTATTTTGTTTATTTCGATAAAATTTGATGTGTCTAAATTTGCCTTTTTACAAAGTGTTAAAAAGCATCCGTCTGTAGGCTCTCCATTTATAACCCATTTGTCATTTTCTTGATTTAGCTTGGCATCATTTGCAAGTGCACCTATTAATATTAACTTTTTCAAGTCACCTTCTATCTTTAATTTACTACTTATTTTTTCACTAGACTTATTAATTAATAAATCTTGTTTCCCCTTACTCTCGAATATTTCTCCTTCTGGAGAATATCCATCTCCTGTAACAATATAATTGTGGTGTTTTGTTACTATATCTTTTATTGTCATTTCATTTTTAGTCAATGTACCTGTTTTGTCTGTTGCTATGATATTTACTGAACCGAGTGTTTCAACTGAAGGTAGATTTTTTACTATCGAGTTTTTTCGTGCCATATTTTGAACACCTATCGCAAGAATTACTGATGTTATAGCAGGTAATCCTTCTGGAATAGAGCCAACTACCATCGTCACTATCGACAATAAAAGTGTTGGAATTTCGTAGATGTCAAATAATACGCCAAACCCAAAAAGTAAAACTGCAACTAATACTATTGCATAAGATATATATTTTCCTAGATTATTTATTGAAATTATTAGAGGTGTTTTTTCTTGTTTCACATCGTTGATACTTTTATTTATTTTACCTATTTGAGTATAATCGCCAGTCGCAACTACAACTCCTGTCATATCTCCATTTGTTATGCTTGTAGATGCAAATGCCATATTTGTCTGGTCTGCTACTGTAAGTGTTCCGATTAGAGTTTGTTTATCTTTTTGAACTGAGTCTGATTCACCTGTTAATACAGATTCTTGGATTTTTAAATTATTAGCTTCCAAAATTCTTATGTCAGCAGGTACATTATCTCCAGCTTCTAGATAGACAATGTCCCCTGGTACCAAATCCCCTGCGTCTATATCTAATCTTTGACTATTTCTAATAACGGTGGCATTTACGACTAACATCTGTTTTATTTTTGAAATTGCACTTTCTGCTTTATTTTCTTGAATATAACCTATTAAGGCATTTACAAGTACTACTATCCCTATTACGACTGTGTCCGAGATGTGTCCCATAAATAAAGTCAATACACCTGCAACTAACAGTATATAAATCACGCTATTGTTAAATTGTTTTAAAAATCTCACCAATTTACTTTCTTTTTTGCTCTCTGTTAAGTTGTTTTTTCCGTATTTACTCCTTCTAAAAGATACATCTTCTTCGCTTAACCCCACATTCTTGTCTGAATTAAGTCTGTGTAATGTCTCTGTTGTGCTTACTTTGTACCAGTTTGAATCATTTAGGTGGATATTTTTCGAGTGTGTCTCTATACTCTGACACGAAGGAGGTTCTTCTCCTATTGAATTATTCCTATGCGAGTGACTTTTTGCTTCCATTTACTATTCCCCTTTCATTTTTTTACTTAGATATATTTTTATATCAATATATCTTACTATGTATATTAGCAGATATTCCTTTTTCTTCTCCTAATTTTACATTTTTTTAACATAGTATAGAAAATTTTTAACATATTGTTATAAACAAAAGAAATGCCAAATAAATGAATTTGGCATTTCTCCTGACTAAAACTTAATTGATTATTATAGTAAATCTGGTGCAAAGTTAGCTATTTTACTTATATTGTCTGTAATTGACTTGTACATGAGATTGTTCATCTGTAGATGGATCTTGATGCATTGCAGAAACCCAACTATTGTTTACTTCAGATTTTTTCTCGAAATCTACGTGTTCTTGATGTTTTTTAACTTTTGGGTCTTTTCCTTTATGACATTGACATCCTACGCATGGTTTTGTACATTTATCTTGCATAATAGCTCTCCTTTTGACCTACTGTAGTTATTTAGAAGATGTAGTGTAAATAAGCTACAGTTATTTAGAATAAAGTATCCTGATTATAGTATGTACAAATAACAAGCTTATATATAGACCAAATTATGGTATGATTTTTAAGTGCCTGTCTCAAGAAATAATACTACTATAGATATTTTTATTTTTTATATTTAATTGAGAAATTTAAATTGAATTTGTTCTGTTTTTTCTTTATATATTTGTGGATTTTTATATTTATAAAAACTATCTACTCTTTTTAGAAATTCATCTAATGATTCTTTATCATAAATAGGTAAAACTTCTTCATTTTGCAATAATTTTATATTTCCCTTTGCTGTTTTTATATTTAAATAATGTTGATTATGTTTATAACAAGCTACGATTTTATTTTGATTAAAACCGTAATTTACAGTATGAAAACTGCCTCCATTTATTGTACTTTCAATTACTATTATCCCTTCGCTAAGTGCACTTTGTAGTCTGTCCCTTTCGATTAGTTGATATTTTGAAACATTTTGTCCTGGTGGATATTCACTTATAACACAACCGTCATTGTCTATTATATTTTTAAATAGATTTGTATTTTGCTTAGGATAAACAATATCTAATCCACATGACATAACTGCTATTGTCCTTCCAAAATTACTTAAACTTCCCATATGTGCAAATGTATCACATCCATTAGCAAGACCACTGACTATGGTATATCCTTTTTGTGATAATATTGAAGATATTTTGTAAGAAACATTTACACCATGCAAACTCGGATTTCTACTACCTATAATTGCTATAGATTTATCATTTAAACAATCGTAATTTCCTTTGTAGTATATAGCTACTGGGTTATCATCTATATTTTTTAGTTTTTGAGGAAAGTCTTTATCTAGTAATGTTGAGATTTTGATATTCTCTATATCACAAATGTGTATTGCCCTTTTTGCAATCTCATTTGCATATTTTAGTTCTTCTTTAGTTATAATTCGTTTTATTTTTAAGTTTATATTATTTAAATAGTCTATAATTTCACTGCTATTTAAATGATTTAATTCACCTTGTCTTATTATTTTATTTATAGTTTTTCGACCCAATCCTTTTATTAATGTAAGTGTTATTATAAGTTCTGAATTGTTCATTTTATCTCCATATCTCAAATTTTTAGTTATAATTAGTATTTGTGCAAAATAAAAAACTATGTGAAATTATCACATAGTTTTTGTTTTTAATGATTTGAATAGAGATAAGATTGAAATGCTTGCTACTTGTATAAAAAGCAATATCCACTATAATGTTAGATAAGTTAAAAGCCTTCTATATAATATAGAAGGCTTTTTGTATCTTTTTAAATTTTGATTTATATATAGAGTTAGATTTTTATAAAATTGGCTGCTGATTATTCATTGAATAACCATCGTACATTATATCTTTTAAGTCTATATTGTTGCTTTTGTTGTTTTCTTTTACTTTGCTAAGTTTTTTAACTGCACCATATGGTTCTTTAAGAGATAGTTTATCTCCTTTTCCTGAAATAACCCAAAGCACCTTATATCCCTTTGGATGCACTTTTAAGCAGTCTTCACCTTTTCCATCTGTAAAGTAGATAAGCATGTTGTATTTTTTTGTGCTGTTATTTAAATACTCAAACACTGGGCCAAACTTAGTTCCTCCACCTGCTGTAACTCTATCTTGAACATCTTTTAATTTTTTTACTTTATATACTTTTTTTATTTCGTTGTCACACTCTATTATAGTTATTTCGTGGTTGTGATTTTTGACGATTGCTAAAACTTCTTTTATAGCTTGTTTGAACTCTTCGTCACTTATACTTCCGCTTATGTCGATTGCGACTGCAATTTCGGCTTTGTGATTTCTAAGCTCTCCTCTCAAATCGAGCCTATTTGGTTGTCTTCTACTTCTTCTTGTTATTGTCTTTTTTTTGTTCGCTTCTATTGTCCCCATTATCTTTTTAAGGTATAGATTCCATGGTAGTTCTCCGTTTTTGCTTTTTAACTTAGATATTATTGAATCTAGGTATTCTGGAGTCTTTCCTTTTTGCGAAAGGCTGACAAACTTTTGAGTAAACTCAGACATTGTCTTTTCATCTATATCATCTGAATCATCCCATATATCGTGAGTCTTTGCTGGATCATATTCATTTTTAAACTCCATATTTTGTGATTCATCATTTTCTAACTCATCATCAGTATTTGTATCGTGTTCTTCTCCGTCTTCGTTTTCTTCTTGTAAATCTAATTCTATCTGGATTTTTTGTAAATAATATTCAAAAGTCTGAAATGCTTCAAGCTTGAGATTATAATTTAAATTTACCCATTCTAAAGTTGTTGAATATGGTGGGAGTGCATCTAAATACTGGTTTACAACTACATCCATCGCCAAGTTTATCGCCAAAGTGCTATATCGTCCGTTTTCTTTTAGCTCCTTTGCCCTTACTAAGTGTAGAGATATAACATGTAAAATTTCGTGTTTAATCGTCGTCTCCATCTGGCTCATATTTAATTTTAAAAATATAAGTGGATTAAAATATATTACGTATTTAGCTCCTTTAAAATTCACTCCACTCGGGCTACTCATATCAAACTTCAAATCTCTGTTCATTTGGAATAAAAAATACCCATAGAAGTTATCTTTGTCTTCCATTAAGTTAAAATTCACCTTATCTACAAGAGAGAAAAACTCCCTCCTAAATTCATCAGACACTTCTATCTCAATGTCTTTATCCCAATCAATCGATTCATCGTAACTTGCTCTTTCAACAAATTCAACAGCTTGAGCGTAAAGTTCTTCTTTCTTTTTATTAAAATAAGTTTCCATACCTTATCCCCTTATTAAGCTGTAAGATTGAAAATATAAATCTATAAATTCTTCATTTTCACTAGCTATTTTGTATAATTCGCCATAATTATTTTTTATATCTTTCATAATTCCAACCATTAAATCAACTGGATATAATCTTAAAAATTCTACTAATCTTTGTATATAATCAAACCCACCTGAATTTAATTTGTTGTTTTGTATGTCTGATTCTAGTGATTTTAATATATTCATAGCACTGATGTATAGTCTTGTATGGTTTTCATTTTTAACTTGTTCTACAACTCTTTCGTCAAGTTCTTCTCCATTAAACACATCATTATAACTTATTATTGGTTTTGCATCAGAATTTATAAAACTCATAAACTCTTGTGCTATAACTCTTCCCACATTACCTTTAATTACGTTTAAAAATACCTCTTTAGGGATTGAGTCTTTCTTTTGTTTATAAACTGAGTAAGTTTTAGAAATTCTCTCAAAACTTCTAGGTGTTGCATTTATATCTCCTTCGTTTACCTTGTGTAGATATTCTGGGAATGTAGATATAAACTCAACTACTTTTGGCTCGATATTGTTGTTCATAGCCCAGTTTATCCATTCGCTCGCATCTGACTCCATATTAAGCCAAACAAATCTGTTTTCTTGTGCTGGGTCCATATCTACAACTTGGTAGTCAAGCTCTGCTCCGTATTCGTTTGATGGATTCATTGCAGCTAGTATTTTTACATTTTTGTCTAACTTATATCCGTTTATCTCTCTATTTAATATAAGGTTCATAAGTTCTTGTTGGACTGCATGTTCACAACGGTTTAACTCATCTATAAATAAAAGTACTTCGTTTCCATTTTCGATTTCTTTGTCTATTTCTCTAAGTTTTGTATGGACTGCATAAATAGTTGTTTTCTTTTCTATTTTACATCCTCCTTTATTTGTTGTTGTATATGACTCAACAGTTGGAAGTCCTCCGATTTCTCCTTCTTTTAATAAGTTTCCATCTATTACAACAACCTTCCATCCATTATCTTTTGCCACTTTGTTTGCTAAAGCTGTCTTTCCGATTCCACTCTCACCAACTACTAGAGGTACTTCTCCCGTTTCTAATATTAGCTCAATACTTCTAAATGTATCTAAAAAATTCATATTATTTCTCCTAAACTATTTTATAATTACATCATTTTTAATTTTTCGTCCATAGCTATTTTCTTAGCCATTTTGCTTCCGTATTTATATATAAATATTACTTTATCTAATTTTATTGCATCACTATTTCTATCTATAACGCTGCAATTTAAAAAATCCCTTATATATTTTTCTTCTACATCTTCTTTTGATATCACTTCTTTTAAAGCCTCTTCTATCTTTTCTATACTTAGTTTTTTGTATAAATATTTTATAACTAAGATATTTTGTTTTAAAAATGATACCATCTTCTCTTCATCTAAATCTTGTATAAAGTTTATAGCTGATTCGTTTTCTTTTATTGCTTCTAATTCTATTTTATAACTTGGATTTTTTATATATCTAATCGCATCATAATTTTCTTTTATCGCTTCTAACTGAACTTTTTCTGATGGATTTTTTATATATTTTATTGCATCGTAATTCTTTCTAATCGCCGATAATTGCAACTGTTCACTTGGGTCATCTATGTATTGTATTGCCCATCCCGCTTGTTCAATTGCAGCTTTTATTACATTTTCTGTCGGCTCTTTTATATATGCTAAACTGCTCCACCCGCTCTTAACAGCTTTTAGCATTATGTCCTCACTTGGATTTTCTATATATTCTATCGCCTTTGCATTTTTGCTTATTGCGATTTCTTGCATTTCCTTTGTCGGATTTTCTATATATTTAATTACTAGCCCGTTTTTTCTAACTGCAAGTAACTTCATTTCATCTGTTGGATTTTTTATATTTTCTATAAGAGTAGGATTTATATTTATCATCTTAATAAATCTTGATTCGTCCATAATTCTCCTCCATATTTTAAAAATTGAAACATTATAACTATATCAATTTTATTATATTTCAATTCGTAAATATACATATTTTGCCTATTATCTTGGTATTATTTTACCATACTCTTTTTATATACCCACATCACAAAATATAAATCTATTTAATGCTCACCAAAATTTTGCACAAAAAAATATTACTGGAATTTACTCCAGTAATATCTTTGTTAGAATATTTATTAAAAAATATATTTATTTGGTATGTACCAGTTAGTATCATTTTGATTTATATTACTCAGCTGTCTCTTCGTCATTATTGTCATCTTCAACTTCTATAGATGAAGTTTTTAATGAACCTATTCTAGCGACTACAGTATCAGGTTCTAAGTCAGATTTTAATGTTTCAGGTATTACTAAGTCTTTAGCAAGAATTTGAGCACCATGTTCTAATCCTGCAACATCTACTTCTATATGTTCAGGCATTTCACTAGGGTTACCTTGTAATTGAACTTCTGTTATTACATCGTCTAATAATAATTTTCTTGCGTCTAATGATTCAGCTCCTGAAAATCTTATTGGAACTCTTAATTTAATAGTGTCACCTTTTTTAACGTATTGGAAATCTAGATGTACTATATTTCCGAATGCGTCTCTTTGTACTTCTTTTAATACACAATTTTCGATTTTATCATTTAATTTTAATGATAAAACAGAGCTTTTTGATCCTAGTAAGTCTATTAATTCTCTTTTTGTTATTTGACAAGGAATTGGTTCTCCCAATGATTGACCATACATTATAGCAGGTATGCTACCTTCCATTCTTACTTTTTTGCCTTTCTCAGTTCTTTCACTAATGTTAAATACTGCGTTTTGCATTTTGATCCCTTCTTTTCTCTATAGATTATGTATTTTGTATATAAATATATTATAGCACAGTAATATGCATAATATTATTTTTTTTAGATTTCTAATGGATTAATTTATTCATTTTTTCGAATAATCCAAATAATAACTATTATTATGCACACTTATGTATAGTTTTATTCATAAATTTTAAGTCTTACAATTAAGTTAAGATTAACTTAATTTAATGTTACTTAAATTGTAAATAGTTAGATTTTTGTATATAATAAGATTGTAGACTATATTTATGTATATAATACTATTTTAAATAAAAAAGGAATGGTCAAAATGAATAGAATTCCAGAATTTATTAGAGATTTTTCAGAAGTTATAAACGAACTAAATAATAAATCTAGATTCCCGCTTACTAAAGAATTTATACAACATGGGGATATAAGCGTGTACGAACACTGCATATTCGTCGCTTATATGAGTTGTCAAATTGCAAACAAATTAAATATTAAAGTAGACAAGAGGTCGCTCATAAGGGGTGCCCTTCTGCACGATTATTTTTTATACGATTGGCACGATAAAAACAAACCAATCAAACTTCATGGATTTAGGCATCCGAAAATCGCTCTGAGAAATGCCAGCGAAGAATTCGATCTAAACGAAAAAGAAAAAGACATAATCCTGCACCATATGTTTCCGCTAAACCCAATCCCCCCAGCTTCAAAAGAGGCGTGGATTATATGCTTAGCTGATAAAATATGTGCAACTAGAGAGACGTTTGGCTCACAATTATATAAACAGATAAGTAGTATATATAGTCATTTGGGTATTATTTATGACTAGTATATGTTCGCTGCGTTCATGGCGCCAACGAATCAAAGATTCCGTTGCTTAAAAATTCGCTTTGCTCATAACGCCAACGAATCAAAGATTCCGTTGCTTAAAAAAATTCCTCCCTTGTGGCTTGCCCGCTAGAGAGGAATTTCTATATACTTTGTTTTAATTTAATTTAATTTACTTTACTTTATATATAATTTTTAAATAGGCTATGTTTTAAATCAATGTTGATTTTATAATGTATTTTAACAAATAAAAAAGTAGGGGCATATACCTCTACTTTTTGGTTCGCATTATATTAATATTGTGCTTTAACTTCCTTTATAAACTTCGTTCTCTTTACATGATATAAAATTAAGTCAATAATCAAATATATAACTATCATTATTATCATCATTTTCAAATCTTTTATTTCAAATAAAAAATATACTACCTCTAATATCAATAATCTCATTGCAGTCTTAATTCGTTGAATACCTTCAAATCTACAATATGTAGCTTTATCTATATTTACGTTATATTTTTTATTAAATTTATCTACATAACTGTCTACTCCAAACATATAGTTTTTTTCTAATATACCTATACTTGCTGATAAAAGACCAATAGCTACAAACAATATACCTATATTTTGCTCCATGTAATTCTCCCCCTAAAATAATAGTTCTTCGCACTTTATAACAATTACGAACTTAATTATATTATACATGATTAATCACGAAGTTAGCTAACACAGCCTATTTATTAAATAATGATTTATTTGAATACACCTACTTTTATTTTATTTTATTTTTAATTATTATCTTATTTATTTAAATTAAATCATTTTTTAATTTTTTTTACTGTTTCTTTATAACGTGCCCTCCCTCTCTCTCTTCCCTGTTTCTATTATTAGTACAAATAACTGTCGGTTAATTTTTTGAACAGTAGTATTTGCAATGCTTTGTCTATATTCACATATATACAAATAATTGTCGGTTAATATTATAAAAATAAAAAAGAGCTATAATTTTTTATAGCTCCTTTTTATTAATAATTTAAGTTGTATGTACAAACTTTTATATTATCATCTGTTATTAAAGTTGTTTTCTTAATATATCTCTTTTCAGAAAGTTTATCTGTAATTAAAGAGATTCCCTGTTGAGTTTTTCCAATGTTTTTGGCTATATATTTTTGACTAGACCAACATTCATTTTTTGAAGAGCCTATCATCTTGCAAAGATATATATATAACTTCGATTCTCCATCTGTTAATTCTTGCAACATTAATTTCACGAGTGAATTTTCAATCATTGTATAACCTTCAATCGTTGAAAAATACGGATTTATATAATATATATATTTTTCTCCAAGCCTTCTATTTTCTTTTCTTTTACATACATACCCCATACTTACTAAATCTTTCATATTTCTCTCTACTGTTCTTTCAGAAATATCTGCATACTTTTGTATATCTTCTTTAGTTAGTTCTTTCAAGTCATCAAGTGATTTCGCTAACTTCATAGATAAATATATCCTTATTGCTCCATCGCTAATTACATCAAAATCATTAAAAATAGCGTTAGGAATAATTATTTTATTATTTCTAGTGTATTTGTTAAATTCTAAATATCCATATGCTTTTCTCAATTCTACTGTATACTTTCCAAATCCACCCTTAAAACCTTTTTTATATATTCTATCTACATCTGTTTCAACGGCTTCTTGGGTCATCTTAGGAGTGCAATGCTCCCCCCATACAACCATAATCTGTTTTATAGTCTGTATATTTAAACCTAGTGTATTCCTAAAGAATGGAACTAAAAACATTATAGTCTGATTTCTTAACCCTTGTGGTGTTTCAGTCAACATCTTCTTTACTGGGTCAGGAAGTTTATCAAAATCAGAAATCATTGGATAGTGGCTCTTTGTATTTTCTATTTTTATTTTTAATTCTTTTACTTGTCTTTGTTTCTTAGGTGTTGTAATAGTAGGAATTTCTGTATCTATTGCTACTATATCTTTTATATTTATTTCATCTAAATTTTTTTCTATATAACTATCTTTTAAATTTTCCATTGATGATATTTTTTTAAATATATCTTGAACATGATACCTTTTTTCAGTCCAATTTATATCCGTAGTTGGAAATATTTCTGGATTATGTTTGTCATAATACTCACTTTGCTTTGGGTCCATACCTTTACAGTTGAAGGTATAAGGTAATCTAAGTAACCTAGCACTATCTACGATACTAGAATCCACTTTAAACCCTCTTGATTCTAATAACTTAGTGAAATCTCTAAGTAAATTTTTATCATAGACCTTATGCTCTAAAAGAATAATACTTTGGAATCCATGTCCAGAAAATATATCTATTGTTTCTATATCCAAAGCTGTTAATTTAGCCTTTTCTTTTGCAAATTCTTCATATGACATTCCATCAAAATCTATTGCTAAAATCGTTGTAAATAAAGCATTTTGCTTATTTACTGTACCTTTTTTAAATTTCTTACCATCTTCTTTATAGCAATCTAATTTATAATCAAAAGCATAAGCAGAATAATAGATACAATAACCCTTACCTGTTATATTCATCATAAAATCTTCTAATTCTTTTATATCTTTATCTCCCATATGCCAAGCATTATAGCTCTTTTTGAAATCCTTTTTTAGATTTACAATATCCCTTTTAATAGGTCTTAGCTCCATAGCTCCATCATTGTATTCTTCCAAATTTTCCAACCATGGATAAATCGCTTTTAAAAATCTAACTTGTTTCTCTACTGTTCTTTTTATTTGCTTTTCATTCAGTTGTGGAACTGTTGCAAATACTTGTAATTGTTTATCTTTTACTTTTATATTTTTATTTTTGGTCATAAAAATATCCCTCCATTTCTTCTAATTTTTGGAAGGACTACGTATTACACTTATTTTATTTACAATATAAACTTTTTTTTATTTATTTTTTTTAAAAATTTTGTTATTATAATATTGTAAATAATAATAATAAAAGTGTTGGTAATACTTTGCAAGGGTAGTCCAACCGTTATATTTTGAAGGAGAATGCGACCAACATTCTCCTTTTTGCGTTATCTATATTATATATTTTTTTGTATTAATTTACAATTAATTGACGTTTTGTCATTTTTTTATATTTATCTGAATATACATAAATGTGAAGTTGTGACGAGCATTTATGTATATTCGATAAATTTAAAAGATATGTAAATACAGCTCCAGCTGCATGAAAGTGAAATGTTTTGCATAGATCGTAATTACATTGTAATTACGTACTATTCAAAACAATCCCTTTCATTTCGCTTTCGCTAAGCTATATTTAAAAATCCACCTTATAAACCACAACTCTCGAGTTGTGTATTTTAATTAAATAAGCTAACTTTTAAATATAATAATAGCAATGTACCAATTATAATACATTGCTTATTTATAACTATTTACAGATACTCTATTACTATATATTTTTCATCTTTCATATCTTCATTTTCAAATAAATCAATTACTCTTTTAGTAGAATCAAATATACTGCTCCATATCATTCTATATATTTCTATTTCTTTTATCTCTTGAGCTTTATACCTCTCATCCAATGCTTTTATAATACGCTCTAATACTTCTTTTCTAGTTGTTGAATCTTCTACATCTACTAATGTACTTAATGTAACTTTAGTATCATCATTTTTATAATGTATCCTACAATCTAATGCACACGCATTAATATCGCTTGTATTTAAGAGATTTTTTGCTCTTTCAGTAATTTTTATAGACAAGTATTTTTCTCTATCTTCTACTTCTCTATACATTCCATATTGCCCATGTGAATCTCTAGCTGATATTGTAAGCTTTATTTTATCTAAATTATTCATTGATTACTCCTCTTATTTCTGCATTTTCAAATTTTTTATTAATATTCTCCTCTGCAATATATTCTTGTGTAAGTAATTCCTTCTAATTGCTTAACTGTATGAAAATATACTCTTTCATTTTTTATATTATAGATATTTATTATATTGCCAAATCCTTGATTTATAGCATATTCATTTACTGCTCTATCTTCTCCATTTGTATCATCATCTAATTTTTTGTGTCTTTCTAATAAAGCCATTATCTCATTTTCTTCGGCTATTTTTAATACATTTTCTGATACATATATTTGACCTGTATTAAACATTATTCCTCTCCTTTATTTAGTTTCTTCTTTAGTTTCTTGTTTAATAGCTTTCTTAGTTGTTCTTTTTTTAGGAGCTTTTGGCTCTTCTTCTACCACTAATAAGCTATTTACTACTTTTATAGCTTCTACAATAGCTTCAGACGCACTACAATTAAGCGTTTTAGCTAATTCTTCTATATCACTTATTGTTTGTTGTGGTAAGCTATAATTTTTTCTTATTCTTAAATCTTTTGCTTTATCCTCCACAACTATTTTTCCATTTTTTAATACTAATTCCTTTAAATTTTCACTCATTTATATCACTTCTCCTTCATTTTAAATTTTATTTTTTTGAGCTATATACTTAATTATACTACTTTTCCGTAATAATTATAAGTATTTTTTGTACTTAACTAAGTTATTTTATGTAGTTACTTATTTTTAATAATCATTTTTATTAAGTAATTACTGTACTTACATTTTATACTTAATTTTTATACTTGTCAATATTAAATAATATTTTTACTTAATTTTTTTAATTAATTTTTATACACAACTTTATTACACAACTTTATTATTTTTTTAAAATATTTTTTTAAATAATTATTATACTTATTTTTTGTACACAACTTTATTGTGTATTTATATTAAATATTATAACTCATATTTTATTTTTGTAAATACTTTCATTGTCATTACTTTTTATTTTTTAATTTTAAATAATCTTTATCATTCTTTTTTAATGTTTTTATCTTTTTAAAAATCCAGCATTTTCAACGTTTTTTATTATAACGTCGCCATTTTAATTAATGTTTTTTGTTAAGTATTTTTATTGTTGATTTTTGTTAAGTATTATTTTACACAACATTTTTACGTAATATTTTTACACAATATTTTTAATCTTGTTATTTTTTATTTTTTCATTTTTAACTTTATTTTTTATTTTTTTAATTATTTTTTTATTTTTTTGTTGTGCCTTAACTTTATTAAGTAATATTTTTACACAATTTTTATACACAATATTAATACATAATATAATTACATATTTTTTATATCTAATATTTTTATGTGTATATTTTATCTATTTTTTATACTTAAATTTCATCACAATTTTTATATTTATATAAAATACTTAATAAATATACTTAACAAGCATTAAAAAACGGCTATTTCTAGCCGTTTTAACTATCTTACATAAAGATAGTGATATACTATTACATCTTCTCTATTATGTCCTAAATTCTCACTAACCTCTCTTAATATCTCTCTATCGTAACCCCTATATTGCTCTCTATCTTCAGTATTTTCAATCTTTTCAAGCTTTTCTTCATAAAGTTTTTCAGCATATTCTTGACGAAATCGGTGTGTTGGTAGCCTATTTGGAATATGTTCAAAAACCCTTTCATTACCAGCTTTTTCAACTATTTCACGAATTTCTTCTCTATAGCTTTCCCTTATTTCTGCTTCTCTATATCTTCCACCTTTTTCAGTAACACAAATATGTGTAGGTGTTCCATTTGTATCGTATTTAAAAGAATCCTTAGTTATAGTTTCTAAGCTACTTCTACGTATTCCAGTTGCCTGTATCATACTTATTTCAGATTTATAATTATCAAAATTAATCTTTTCGTGATGTGGTTTAAGTTCTCTATTATTTTCAATAGTTTTGTAACTCCTATTTGCAACATCACAATCAGACTTCGTTACTTCTGTATTGAAAATCTTATTCAAGGCCGCCATATCCTTACTATATGTAGAAGGTGAATATCCTTCTTCTGCTCTGCTCTGTATGAATTTTATTACGTGTCCTTCGTCCACATCATTTATATTTTTAACTTCTGGACTATTTTCTTTTAGATAGTTTGTAAAAGCCTTACATGAGGATTTATATGCGTCATAAGTAGCATGACTATGTATTCCAATCGTTCTATTGTGAGTTTGATTATGCCCAACCATCTCTCTATACTCTTGCTTCGCCTGATGTCTACTTTCTCCCATACACTTCATTTCTTCCATTCTCATGTGTATCTGATGATTTAAACTTCCTTTTTTCTGACTCATATCTCTACGTGCCATATTTTCCACCCCCTTCCGATTTTGATATATTATTATATAAATTATTTAGTAAAAATATAAAAAGCCCTTAACGGGCTTTTAAATGCGTGTAATCACAATTACATATACATTATTTATTTATTTTAAAACTCTCGTATAGCTCTTTTATTGTTTCTTCTTGAGTTATATATTTTCTAAATTTATCAAAATCATCTACTTCTTCCATTTCGAAGTTTTCAAGTATCTTTTCAGCTTCTGTTATTAAATACATTCTAACCATGTTTGATACATTCGTACCAACAAAAGCACGTTTAATCATTTCTTGTTCTCTACTTGATAATCTTATTTGTAAAACCTTATCTAATTTATCAGACATTATATAATCACCTCCAGTTGTATTTGTAATGGTAATTACATAATATAAAATTTTAAAAAAAAATAAAATATTAAAAGTGTAGTTACTCCGTTCTTGCTACATTGAGTGAAATATTTTGCATGGATCGTAATTACAATGTAATTACGTACCATTCAAAATAATCCCTCAATTTCGCCTTCACTCAACTGTTTTTCATTATAAGCATAAGAAAAGAAGTATGTTAAGTACATTCAGCTTTGTTGTTACCTATCGGTAAAGGATGTGCCATAACCCCTCCAAACACGAGTGTTTGGACTTACTTAACGGCTAATTTTTTAAGAAAATTAGCAAAAAACTTAAAATCTAAAACCATTGCAAATACTACAAGTAGCATTTGCTCGTTTATTTTGCCTTTTTTTCAAAAAAACAAAATAACCAGCAAATATAGATTATCACTACATTATAGGTTAAAATCACACAGATTCTTCACCTATGGTGAACAATCTTTAATGCTAATGCTCCCAATCAAATGCAGTTGCTACGCAACTACATTTGATTGCTACGCAATCTCTCTGTTACTTCCACTCATACTCCACAATCGAGGAGCGTTTCTGCGAAACTATCCTCGATTGCTACGCAATCGTTACAGTAACCTACTTTCCGAACCTGTTGCAACTAAAGTTGCACCATTTCGGAAAGTCCCACACCTTCTGTAACACCTTACCAGTTGCAAGACTTCCGATTTCCGAAAGTACCTATATATTTTTACATTGTTTAATACCACCTTTCTAAAAGTATTTCTACACCTATATTTTTTGTTATATTAAATTATATTAAATTCACAAGATTTATATAAATTTGTGATACTAAATTAAGCAAAAAAAAAGTGCCGTCGTCGTCTGCTGACAGCCTCTCTTTTTATTAAGAATATTGTTTTATTATAAATATACTAAATAAGATTAATCCAAACACAAAGCTCCATATGAAAAAACTTACTAACCTTAGTATTTTATTTATTGGCTCTGTTAGCTTACTTCGTGATAATTAGGATAAAAAAACAACTATACCTTAGAAATTTCAAGTTCTAAGGTATAGTTGTTTAATTTGTTATAAGTAGTTCGTATTATATTAATATTGTGCTTTAACTTCCTTTATAA
>OCHO01000420.1_pt1 | contig 38778 bp, 31 predicted proteins | sample 1538441 | NCBI WGS metagenome assembly OCHO01 (sample SAMN04571691, study PRJEB22368) | human gut metagenome | biome: human gut; material: stool | host: Homo sapiens | place: Luxembourg | collected 2012-06-29
CCACACCTGTTTGCCGTAGTAGGTAAAGGCAGGGGAAGGGATGCGCGGGCGCAGTTCGGCGGCCAGCGGGTGGGCGGCGCGGTACTGCTGCACCGCTTCCAGCAGGGCAGGGTCAACGCCCTCCTGCCGCAGAGTCTCAAGGAAATCAGACATTTGTACAAACACCTCGATTTTGCCGGTCGGTTTCACATCACTGACCGGCTGTTCAAGCCTATCATAGCACAATCGCGGGCATTTGTGTAGGGGGCGGGGGAGCAAAGAAACGGAAAATAAAAACCCCGGAGGGCGATGGGGCTCTCCGGGGAAGGGGCAAACATGCAAAGGGGTCAAAGGTGTGCTCAGCGGTCTTCTTTGCGGCGGTTCAGCACAGCGCCAAGCCCCAGCAGGACACTGCCGCTCAGGGCGCTGAACAGCACCGCCAGCCGGTTGACGCCGGTCTGCGGCAGGGTGGAAGCCGCAGGAGCAGCCGGGGTGACGGCGGGGGCCTCTGCCGGGGGAACAACGGTGTCGGCCGGGGTCTCGGCAGGCAGGCTGTCGGCCGGGGTCTGCTCCGGGGTGCCGGGTGTTGTCTGGGTGGTCGTGGTCACCAGCGGGGCCGCGTCGGTGGTGGAGACGCAGCCGTAAGTATAGCGGACGGAGGCTTTGGTGTCCGTCTGCACGGTCTTGTCGCCGTCCAGCGTCACGACCGGGTCTTTCTCGGAGCGATAAGTATAAGTGATCTTACCGTCCAGCTTTTCCGCTGTTGCATCGGTTTCAGCGGTGGTCTGCTGCCAGGGCTTTACGGTATCGTAGGTACCCGTGCCGGTGGCGGTGGTCGTCTCGGTGGCGGTCTGCCGGAAACCGGCGCGGTAGCTGCCCTGCTGCTGCCAGCCGGAGCCGCTGTGGGCAGCGGTGGAAGCGGTGCGGGTGCTCATGGAGGTGCCCACGGCGTCGTCCTCCTTGGTGATAACGGTCAGCGGGGCAACATAGGTCTTGATGGTGGATTCGTTCTGGCCCACCACTTCGCCGCTTTCCACCTGCACAAGGTCAGAGATCTTCAGGTCGTAACCGCCGTACCAGCTATTCGAATGGTTCCAGCGTGCCTTGGTTGCGTTGGCACATTTGTTGCTGCTGACATCCATATAACCATAGGCGGAAAGCTTGGAATTGTTGAGGTAGACCTGATACCAGACCGTTTCAGGCGTTCCCTTGTTTGCGTCATACCAGGACTGGTCGGAAAGGCGGACGACCTGCCGCTGGATGTCTGCATCTGTGACTTCTTTGCCCTGCGCTTCCATGGCAGCCTTGTAGGCAGCAACGGCAGCATCATAGGAGGCATAGTGCTGCACAGCACCGTCTGTATCCGTAAGCGCATCGTAGACCACCGTGCCGGTCAATCGGTAGAAAGCACTCTTGTTGGGGTTGTTGTTATGCTCTTGGTTTTCGGTACGGGCATATTCATAAAAACCTTGGATGCCACCGGTTTTGTCGAAGCCGATATTTTTGGCAAGACCGGCTTTCTGGTTGCTCTTGGGATTGTTGAGCAGATCGTCTACGTTGTAGTTCCATTCCAACTGGAGACCATTGCGGATGATCAGGCAATCGGTTGTTTTCGAGCTGCCGCCTTCATCCGGGAGCAGATGCAGGGTGGAATCGGTGATGAGTTCCAGATGCTGGAGGTAGTCATTGGTTCCACCGGTATAATAGTTTGGGCGCTGTTCGTAATACAGAGATTCATCCGGGGTGCCCTTGGTGTCCTCGTTGACCCAGACCTTCTTGTTGGGGTCCTGCGCCAGCTTCTCCTGCTCTTTCAGGATTTTCGCCAGCTGATCTTTGTTCATGTTGTTCAGGCTGACGGCGGTGGTGATCTTCTGGATGATGTCCGTTTTCGTGCTTGTGGAGGTGATCTCCATATCACCCACCTTCAGCACCTGGTTGGTTTTCAGGCTCTGGCGGATGGCGTCGATCTGCTTCCACAGTTCATCGTAAGCATCGTCCTTGTCATCCTCGGTGCGGGTCTCGGAGAGCGACCAGCTCTCGCGGGTCTCCACGCTGAGGGTCTGCTCCAGCAGGTCGGTGCAGTCGATGGTGTAGATGGTTTGGCCCTTCGTGTAGGTCGCGGTCACCTTGCCGTCCTTCCGGGTCACGGCAAGGTCGGAGGCACCGGCGGTCTTGTCCGCCAGCAGGGCAAGGATCTGCTTATCGGTCAGGTCGTTTTTGTTTTTCAGGGTGATGGTGGTCTTGGTGGTCTTGCCGGAAGCGTCGGTCACCTCGCTGGTGTAGGTATCGCCGTCCTTTTTCAGGCCGGTGTAGGTTTGGCCGTTTTTCACGATGGTGTAGGTGGCGTCGTCGCCCTCGCCTGCGGGCGTGATGGTCCAGCTGCTGCCCTGCTGGACCGTGCCCGGGGTTTCCGTGCTGTCGGCCTTGTCGAACACATCCCACGCAATGCGGGTCAGACCGGTGAAGCTGGTGTCGGTCACGGTATACCCGGCGGCAACCAGCTGCTCCACCGTCATGCCTTTTTCGGCGGCAAGCTGCTTCAGGGCGTAGTCCCGCTTTTCATCGTCGGTCAGGCTGGCGCTGTCGTAGTGGAAGCGGTAGACTTTCGTCTTGCCGCCCACCGTCAGGGTATACTCGGTCACACGGCCTTCGGCGTCGGTCTTGATGTCGGTGGCGTCTGACGGGGCACCCAGAGCCTCGGTCAGGGGAGAGGCGGCAGTGTTGCCGTCAAGCTGGAAGTAGGGCTTGCCGCTCTCGCTCCTCCATGCAATGACGGCGCCGCCTGCGGTGGCACTGCCGGTGACGGTGTGGGTGCCGGACTCGCCGTTATTGGTCTCACTGGCCGTTTCGGTGACCTGATAGGTCTCGCTGGTCTCGCCGCTGACCGTGACCGCAAAAGTGTAGGTCTTGCCGTCATGCGTATAGGTGTAACTGCCGTTTGCATTAAGGGTGAGCTCGGAGAAAGACACCGTTTCCACGCCGGAGGCCTTGGCGGCGGCAGCGGTCAGGGCATTTTCCAGCGCAGCCTGCTTTGCGGCGGCGGCGGCCTGCTGCGGGGTCTGGCTGCCGTTTGCCAGCTGCTGGCTGCCCAACGTGCCCTTGTCGTTTTCCACCTTGACATGCACCTTCATCTGCTTGCGCAGCAGGGCGGTCTGGTCGGCATCCAGCTTGCAGGTCTCGCCGTCTTTGGTCAGGTAGAGGGCACCGTCCTTGCCGACGGTATAGCCCTTTTCTTCACCGCCCATCAAAGCGGCAAGGTCCTGATTGGAAAGCTCTGCCTGCCCGGCAGTGGTCTCGTCACCCAGCGTCAGGGTGTAGGTCTTGCTGCCCTTTTGTACCGTGATGGTCTTGCCGTCCTCGCTGCGCTGTGCAGCCGGGTCGGCCAGCAGCTCGGCAATGTGCAGGGTGTAGGAGTTCCCGGCACCGTCGGTCAGGGTGGTCTCGGGCGGGTAAGTGTAGTCCTGCTTCACGTCCTCGCGGCCGTGCTGGGTGCTTTTTTCCACCTTGATGATCAGGGTGGTGGTCACGGTCCGGGAAGCGGTGCTGGAATCCACCGTCACGGTGGTCTGCTGCTGGCGGCCGTTGGCGTCGGTGATGGTCTTGGTCAGGGTATAGGTGCCGTCGCCGTTGTCAACGTAGCCTGCGTCGATCAGCTTGGCAATGTCCTGCCCCTCCATGGAGCCGGTCTCGTGGGTGACCTTGGTCAGGGTGAGCTGGCGGGAGTTGCCGTCTTCGGATAGTTCGGATTCGCCCGTCACGATGTAGTTGCCGCCCACCTCGGCACCCTTGCCGGTGCTCCAGTCCACGGTGATGTCCTTCAGTTCTTCGTCGGCATCCAGCTCATCCTTGGGCGTGGTCTCGGTCTTGCTGGTGGAAGAAGACGCGCTGCCCTCCACGGTGGTGGTGGTCGTGGTGGTGCCCTGGCTCACCGTGGTGGTGGTCTCGGTGACCGAGCCGTCCGGGTTTTCGGTGGTGGTCTTATCCACCACCGTTCCGGCGGGGTCGTAGGTCGTGGAGCTTTCGTCGGTGCGGGTCTCGGTCTTGTCGGCAGTGCCCTTGTCCTTGCCGGTCTCGCCGTCCGTGACGGTACCCTGCGCGGTCTCGGTGACCGAGCCGTCCGGGTTCTGGACGGTTTCGGCAGGCGGGTAGGCGACGGTGTCTTTCGGGCCGAGCACGGGCAGGGCAGGCTGTGGTTCTTCTGCAGGGTCAGAGTCATCGCCAGGCGTGGTGTCCTGCGCCGCATCGGCTGCAGACGGGCTGACCGTGTCGTTGATCTCGGCCGTGTCGGCGGCGGGCGCTTTCTTCGGCTGCACGACGGCATCCTGTTCCGGGAAGGCATCGGGCAGCTCATCTGCGGCGGACGCAGAGACGGGCTGTGCGGCGGCACATGCCGCAAGAGCAACCGCGGCTGCGGTCAATTTGAACTTCTTGTTTGTCACACAAATACCCCCTAATGGATGATAAAAGCATGGCTCTATTCAAAAGGCCAATACTTCTTATTCTATTATACATCATAGGGGGGGGGGTAAAGCGATAATGCGACAAAAAATGCGTGAAATAGCAGTTCTTTTTTAGCAGGTGGTTCAAAATTCGACAAAAAGACTGCCGCAAAAAAAGCCCGGAAGCTCTTGGCAGAAAGGGCTTCCGGGCAGGATTATGAAGGGAGTAATTCCAAACGGGGAATTTGCCGGGCGGACTCAGTCCACCACGTCCTCGAACTGGCTGTTGTACAGGTCGGCGTAGAAGCCGCCTGCTTCAATGAGCTGGTCGTGGGTGCCCTGTTCCACGATGTCGCCGTCCCGCATCACGAGGATGAGGTCGGCGTCCTTGATGGTGGAAAGGCGGTGGGCGATGACAAAGCTGGTGCGGCCTTCCATCAGGCGGTCCATAGCGGTCTGGATGCGCTGCTCGGTGCGGGTGTCCACACTGCTGGTGGCCTCGTCCAGGATCAGGATGCGGTTATCGGCCAGAATGGTGCGGGCGATGGTGAGCAGCTGCTTCTGGCCCTGGCTGACGTTGGAAGCGTCCTCGTTCAGCTCCATCTGGTAGCCGCCGGGCAGGGTGCGGATGAAGTGGTCGGCGTTGGCAGCCTTGGCGGCTGCGATCACTTCTTCGTCGGTGGCGTCCAGGCGGCCGTAACGGATGTTCTCCATGATGGTGCCCTTGAACAGCCAGGTGTCCTGCAGCACCATGCCAAAGCCTTCGCGCAGAGCGCTGCGGTCAAAGTCGCGCACATCGTGGCCGTTCAGGGTGATGGAGCCGGAGTCCACATCGTAGAAACGCATGAGCAGCTTGACCATGGTGGTCTTGCCCGCACCGGTGGGGCCCACGATGGCCACCTTCTGGCCGGGCTGCACCTCGCAGCTGAAGTCGTGGATGATGGTCTTTTCGGGGGTGTAGCCGAACTTGACGTGGTTAAAGGTCACCTGACCGTCGATGCAGCTGGGGTCTGCGCGGCGGGCGGGGTCGGCGGTCTGGTCTTCTTCCGGCTCGTTCAGGAATTCGAACACGCGCTCGGCGGCGGCGGCCATGCTCTGCAGCATATTGGACACCTGCGAGAGCTGCTGGATGGGCTGGGTGAAGTTCTTGACGTACTGAATGAAGGCCTGAATGTCGCCGATGGTGATGACGCCGTTTGCCGCAAAAATGCTGCCGACGATGGCCACAGCCACATAGCCCAGATTGCCCACGAAGTTCATGATGGGCATCATCAGGCCGGAGAGGAACTGGCTTTTCCACGCAGATTCGTAGAGTTTATCGTTGGCGGCGTTGAAATCGTTCAGCACCACAGCTTCGCGGTTGAAGGCCTTGACCACGTTGTGGCCGGAGTACACTTCTTCCACCTGGCCGTTCACAACGCCCAGGATGGCCTGCTGGGCCTTGAAGTATTTCTGGCTGAACCGGACCACGATGAGCACCAGCACCAGCGAGACGGGCAGGATCAGCAGGGCGATGAGGGTCATGCGGGGGCTGATGGACAGCATCATGATCAGCACGCCGATCATGGTGGTCACACTGGTGATCAGCTGGGTGATGCTCTGGTTCAGGCTCTGGCCCAGCGTGTCCACATCGTTGGTGATGCGGGAGAGCACTTCGCCGACCGTGCGCTTTTCAAAGTAAGCGAGGGGCAGGCGGTTGATTTTTTCGCTGATCTGCTTGCGGAAGTCGTAGCAGACTTTCTGCGAAAGGCCGGTCATCAGCCAGCCCTGAATGAAGCTGAACGCACTGCTCAGCAGGTACATGCCCAGCAAAAACAGCAGGATGCGGCCGATATACACAAAGTCGATGCTGCCGGCGCCGCGCAGCTTGGCGATCCAGCCGGTGGCAAGGGCCGTGGTGGCTTTTGCCAGCACCTTGGGGCCTGCGATATTAAAGATAGTAGACAGGATAGCAAACACGATGGCCGTGATCAGCGAGAGCTTATAGCGGCCCATGGTGCGGATGAGCTGCAGCAGCGTGCCTTTGAAGTCCTTGGCGCGCTCGGTCGTGGGGCGTCCGGGTCTTGGCATATCACTCACCCTCCTTTTCCGTATTCAGAGATTCGAGGTCAAGTTCCTTCTGGCTCAGCTGGCTGCGCGCGATCTCCTGGTACTCCGGGCAGCTGACCATCAGCTGGGCATGGGTGCCCTTGCCCACGAGACGGCCTTCGTCCAGCACCAAAATCTGGTTTGCGTGCAGCACGGTGGAGATGCGCTGTGCCACGATGATGACGGTGGCGTTGTCGGTCTCGGCTTTCAGCGCGCGGCGCAGGGCCACGTCGGTCTTGAAGTCGAGGGCCGAGAAGCTGTCGTCGAACAGATAGATCTTCGGCTTTTTCGCAATGGCGCGGGCGATGGAAAGGCGCTGCTTCTGGCCGCCGGACACGTTGGAGCCGCCCTGTGCGATGGGGCTTTCGTAGCCCTCGGGCTTCGCGTCGATGAACTCGGTGGCCTGCGCGATGGAAGCCGCCTTTTTCACGTCGGCGTCGGTGATGTGGTCGCCGCCGAACTTCAGGTTCGAATCAATGGTGCCGCTGAACAGCACACCCTTCTGCGGCACATAGCCCAGCAGGTCGTGCAGCTGTGCCTGCGGCATCTCGCGCACGTCAATGCCGTCCACGGTCACGCTGCCGCCGGTCACGTCGTAGAAGCGGGGGATGAGGTTCAGCAGGGTGGATTTGCCGCAGCCGGTGGAGCCGATGATGGCAGTGGTCTCGCCGGGCTTTGCGGTAAAGCTGATGTGCTCCAGTGCGTCGCTGTCGGCACCGGGGAAGCGGAAGCTCACGTCGTTGAACTGCACGGTGCCCTGCCAGTTTTTGCGTTCCTGTGCAGGCTTTGCCGTGGCTTCGTCCGGGTCGTGGATGGTGGCCTTGGTGCGGATGACCTCGTCGATGCGGTCGGCGGCCACACCGGCGCGGGGCAGCATGACGGCCACCATGGCCAGCATCAGGAAGGACATGACGATCTGCATGGTGTAGGTGATGAAGGCAATCATCTCGCCCACCTGCATGGTGCCGTTGTCCATGGCCTTGCCGCCGAACCAGACGATGAGCAGGCTGGTGCCGTTCATGATCAGGGTCATAAAGGGCATCATGGCCACCATGGCGCGGTTGGTGAACAGCTGGGTGCCCATCAGGTCGCGGTTGGCCTTATCAAAGCGCTGTTCCTCAAAGGCTTCGCGGCTGAAGGCACGCACCGGCATGATGCCGGTCAGAATCTCGCGGCTGACGAGGTTCAGGCGGTCCACCAGATTCTGCATGATCTTGAACTTCGGCATGGCGATGTTCATCAAAAAGATGATGAGCAGCAGCAGAACGGCCACATCCAGCACGATGATCCAGGAAAGGCCGGTGCTGCTGTTCAGCACATGGATGACGCCGCCGATGCCCAGAATGGGTGCATAGGCCACCATGCGCAGCAGCATGACGCAGACGAACTGCACCTGCTGGATATCGTTGGTGGTGCGGGTGATGAGGGATGCGGTGGAGAAGTTCTCGATCTCGGCGTTGGAGAAGCCGATGACCGAGGAGAAGGTCTCGCGGCGCAGGTCGCGGCCGATGGCGGCAGACACGCGGGAAGCGAGGAAGCCCACCGCGATGGACACAGCCACCATCAGCAGGGTCAGGCCCAGCATCTGGCCGCCCACCTTATAAAGGTAGCGCATCTGCACGTCGTGGGCCACGCCCTGGGCTTCGTATTCCAGCTGCACCAGCAGCATGGACTGGCTCTTGAGGTTCTCCACCACGGTGTCGTCCAGGCTGGCGAAGGCACCGGCCAGCTGCTGCTGGATGGCGTCGCGGCTGAAACCGGGCATCTGGCTCATGGCGGCGAACTGGGCGCACACGGTGTCCAGATCGTCGGCGGTGGGGGCGACCGTTTCAGCTTCAGCATCGGTATCGGTGCTGTCCGCAGAAGCCGCCTGCATGTCGGCCAGGCTCGTCATGCCCATCGCGGACTGCCCGGCGGGGGCGTTGGCCGCCTGGGCAGCGGCCATATACAGCACGATGTCCGGGGTGGTGATGGCATCTTCCAGCGCGGTGCGCTCGTCGGCGGTCAGATCGCTGCGCAGTTTCAGCACGCCGTCGTCCTGCAGGTAGTACCCGTAGGCGTTCTGCAGCTTGTCGGCGTCCTCCTCGCTCATCAAAAGCGAGAGGGCGTCCAGCGTGCTCTGGCGGATGGTCTCCGGCAGGGGGCTCTCGATGCCGCCCTGCTGGATGCCGGTGTCCACGATCTTGCTGGTGTAGTCCGGCAGCGAAAGATCGCAGTACGCCTGCACGAACAGCAGCGCGAACACCACAAGGCAGACGGCCCAGTGCCGGGCCAGCTGCTTAAAGATTTTCGTCATGGTTCGGTTCTCCCTTCGGTTTGATACGCGCGGCATTTTCGGCCACGATGGCATCCATCAGCGCGCCGCGCAGCGCGTTCAGCTGGGCCGCCTGTTCGGGCTCCAGCCGGGCCATTACACAGGTAAAGTAGTCGCTCAGGGCGTCCTCGTACTGCCGACAGGCTTCGTAGCCCTTGGGCGTGATGCGCACCAGCGTTTTACGGCGGTCCTCCGGTGCGGGTTCCCGGGCAATGAGTCCGTCGGCCTCCAGCTGACGCAGCCCGCGGCTGATGGCCGGCAGCGGCTGGTGCACCTCGTGGGCCAGGTCGGACACCGAGATGGCACCATCCTGCCCGCGGCTGCGGATGGCATGAAGCAGTGCTTCCAGCCAGGCAAAGTGGCATTTTGGTGTGTCGGCCAGAGCAGCTTTCATACCCGCCTTGGCAGCTTTGCTCAGCCGCCCGATATAGTGGCACAGGCCCTGAAAATTCAGCGCTTCTTCGGTTTCAGCAGGCACACGATCCCTCCTTCCTGCAAAATGCTTAACATGTGTTAAATATTAACGCTTGATAATAGTATACCTGCCGGGCCCGGATTGCAAGCGGATTTTGAAATATTAAACAAAAGTTCACAAAACAATTTGGTACATTTTCCAGCTTGCACCGCCGGACTGGTGCATAAACATGGAAGCAGGACAACAAGTGAGGTGGAACGGATGCAGGATATTTCCATGATCTTGCAGCTTTTTGGCGGGCTGGCGCTGTTTTTGTACGGCATGGACAGCATGAGCCGCGCCATCCAGCTGGGGGCGGGCAAGCGGCTGCGCAGCCTGCTGGCCCGGTGCACGGCGAACCCTGTGGCCGGGCTTGTGACCGGCGCTGCCGTGACGGCAGTGGTGCAGAGCAGTTCGGCCGTCACGGTGATGGTCATCGCCTTTCTGGCGGCGGGGCTTTTGCAGCTGCGGCAGGCCGTGCCGGTGGTGTTCGGGGCCAACATCGGCACCACGGTCACAGCCCAGCTGCTGGCCTTTCAGGTGGAACAGGGACGGTACCTGCTGCTGTTCGGCGGGGTGCTGCTCTGCTTTGCCTGCAAGGGGCAGAAGGGCCGCTGCGCAGGCGAAGCGCTGTTCGGCTTCGGGCTGCTGTTCGAGGGCATCACGGTCATGAGCAGTGCCTTGCAGCCGCTGACCGAAAGCCCGCAGCTTTGGCAGTGGCTGGTGCGGGTGCAGGCAAACCCAGCCCTCGGTCTGCTGGCGGGCCTTGGCATGACCCTGACCGTGCAGAGCAGTTCTGCCACCATTGCCATGCTGCAGACGGTGGCCGCCCAGCCGGGCCCGGACGGCGTGCACGGCCTGCTGAGCCTTGCCGGGGCCATCCCGGTGCTGCTGGGGGATAACATCGGCACCACGATCACGGCGGTGCTGGCGTCCATCGGGCAGGGGAAAGATGCCAAGCGGGTGGCGGCGGCCCACGCCATCTTCAACCTGAGCGGTGCGGTGGTGTGCTGCGGGCTGCTGGGGCCGTTTGCGGCGCTGGTGCAGGCGCTTTCCCCCGCCGGGCCGGAGTGTGCGGTCATCGCCCGGCAGATCGCCAACGCACATACATTATTCAATGTGTGCTGTGCACTGGTGTGGCTGCCGCTCACCGGGCGGATGGTGCGGTTGGTGACAAGGCTGCTCCCGGACCGCGCGGCATAGACAAAAATGCAGCGGGCGTGTTGTGCGGGCAGAGAGCGCCGCCGCTTCGGCGCGGGATATCTACCGCTGCCACCGCTCCTTTGAAAAGGCCGTGGCCATCGACGGCAAGCGGGAGACCTACCTCACGGGGGACACCACCGTGGACTATGCCGAAGTCAAGGACCAGACGCTTTTGTACCGCATCACGCTGGTGACCTCGGCAGACGAGAGCGGCGAGATCGTCTTTGAGGACACTCTGCCGGAGGGCACCGCGTGGGGCACCGGCGGCGGCAACAACAAACTTTTTGTGGACGGCGTGCAGCAAAACTGGTATAATGGTGGCTGGCAGATCACTTCTGCACCGGACGCGGCTCTGCTGCTTGCCTGCGGCCGGGTGCGGCGCAGAAAAGAGGAAACGAAATGAGACAGAAAATCGGCAAAGTATGCATGATCCTGGGGGCCCTGCTGATCCTGGCGTCGGCAGTGCTGCTGGCCTACAACAAGTGGGACGCCTCCCGCGCGGACAAGGCCGCCCAGCAGGCACTGGGCGAGCTGGAGCAGACCCTGACCCAGACCATTGAGGATAAGACGAAGGACGACACCCTGGTCCTGCAGCCCGAGCTGGACCCGGAGCAGGCGATGACTGAGGTGGAGCTGGACGGCTGGAACTACATCGGCTACCTCTCCATCCCGTCTGTCGGGCTGCAGCTGCCCGTGATGAGCGAGTGGAGCTATGCGGGCCTGAAGGTCGCGCCGGGCCGCTACTCCGGCTCCACTTATGCGGACAACATGGTGGTCTGCGCCCATAACTATGCAAAGCACTTCAGCCCCATCAAGTGGCTGGCTGAGGGGGCCGAGGTCTATTTCACCGATATGGACGGCATGGTCTGGAGCTATGAAGTCTCCTATGTGGAGAACCTGCAGCCCACCCAGATCGAGAAAATGACCACCAAGACCGAGGATTCCGATGCCTGGGACCTGACCCTGTTCACCTGCACCACCGGCGGCAGTGCCCGCTGCGCCGTGCGCTGTGTGCGCACCGGGTATCCCACCCTGACGACGGAGACGGCTGCCGCTGCAGAATAAAACAAGCCCAAAAAGAAGGGGCCGCTGCACAAATTTCGTGCGGCGGCCCCTTTTCTGCGCCCTGCCTGCGGGAGGGGCGCGGAGACATAAAAAAGCGGAACAGCCGCAGCCGTTCCGCCATTGGATACAGAGGGTTACTTATTCTGGATGTACTCGTCGATGGCCTTTGCGGCAGCCTTGCCGGCGCCCATGGCCTTGATGACGGTGGCAGCACCGGTGACGGCATCGCCGCCGGCATAGACGCCGTCGCGGCTGGTCTTGCCGTCGTCGCCGTCGGTGACGATGCAGCCGTGCTTGTTGGTCTCCAGACCCGGGGTGGTGGAGCGGATCAGCGGGTTGGGGCTGGTGCCCAGGCTCATGATCACGGTGTCCACGTCCAGCTCAAACTCGCTGCCCTTCTTCTCGATGGGGCGGCGGCGGCCGGAAGCATCGGGCTCGCCCAGCTCCATCTCCACGCAGGTGATGGACTTGACGAAGCCTTCGTCGTTGGCGTGGATCTCCACGGGGTTGCACAGGGTCTTGAAGATGATGCCCTCTTCCTCGGCGTGCTCCACCTCTTCCTTACGGGCGGGCAGCTCAGCCATGCCGCGGCGGTAGACGATGTACACGGTCTCGGCACCCAGACGCAGGGCGCTGCGGGCAGCGTCCATGGCCACGTTGCCGCCGCCCACAACGGCCACCTTCTTGCCGGTGCGGATGGGGGTCTTGCTGGTGGGCAGGTAAGCCTTCATCAGGTTGGAGCGGGTCAGGAACTCGTTAGCGGAGTACACACCCTTCAGGCTCTCGCCGGGGATGTTCATGAAGCGGGGCAGACCGGCACCGGAGCCTACGAACACGGCCTCGTAGCCGTACTCGCCCATCAGCTCGTCAATGGTCAGCACCTTGCCGATGACCATGTTGCACTCAAAATCCACGCCCATCTTCTTCAGGCCGTCGATCTCCTGCTGCACGATGGCCTTGGGCAGACGGAACTCGGGGATGCCGTACATCAGCACGCCGCCGGCCACATGCAAAGCCTCGTACACGGTCACCTTGTAGCCCAGCTTGGCCAGGTCGCCTGCTGCGGTCAGGCCGGCAGGGCCTGCACCGATGATGGCGACCTTGTGGCCGTTCCACTCCGGAACGACGGGTGCGGTGTGCACGTTCTCCCGGTGCCAGTCGGCCACAAAGCGCTCCAGGCGGCCGATGCCCACGGGCTCGTTCTTGATGCCGCGGGTGCACTTGCCCTCGCACTGGCTCTCCTGCGGGCAGACACGGCCGCAGACAGCGGGCAGGGAGGAGGAACGGTTGATGACCTGATAGGCGGCTTCAAAGTCGCCCTCGGCCACATGACCGATGAACTCGGGGATGTCGATGCCCACGGGGCAGCCGGTCTGGCAGGGCTTATTCTTGCAGTGGACGCAGCGCTTTGCTTCGTTCACGGCCATTTCTTCGGTGTAGCCCAGTGCCACTTCCTTGAAGTTCTTGTTGCGGACATTCGGGTCCTGGGTGGGCATGGGGCACTTTTTCGGGTCCATATTGAAAGCCATCTTACATTCCCTCCTGAGCCTTGAACAGATTGCATGCCGCTTCACGGGCGTGTGCCTCAAACGGGCGGTACATGGTGCCGCGGGCCATTGCTTCGTCAAAATCCACCAGGTCGCCGTCAAAGTCGGGGCCGTCCACGCAGGCAAACTTGGTCTCGCCGCCCACGGTCAGGCGGCAGCCGCCGCACATGCCGGTGCCGTCGATCATGATGGGGTTCATGGAAACGATGCTCTTCAGGCCGTGCTTCTGGCAGGTCTTGACCACGAACTTCATCATGATCAGCGGGCCGATGGTGATGACCAGATCGTACTGGTTGCCGGCAGCCACCAGCTCGTCCAGAGCGGCGGTGACGACACCCTTGGTGCCGTAGCTGCCGTCGTCGGTCATGACACGCAGCTCATCGCTGCAGGCCTTGAACTCGTCCTCGAGGATGAGCAGGTCCTTGTTGCGGAAGCCCACCACGCTGTGCACGACGCAGCCCTGCTCGTGCAGCTCGCGGGCGATGGGCAGAGCGATGGCGCAGCCCACGCCGCCGCCCACGACGCACACCTTCTTCAGGCCTTCCACCTCGGTGGCGCGGCCCAGCGGGCCCACGAAATCGTGGACGCTCTCGCCCACCTTCAGGCTGTTCAGCTCCATGGTGGTGCCGCCGACGATCTGGAAAATGATGTCCACAGTGCCCTTTTCGCGGTCGTAACCGGCCACGGTCAGGGGGATGCGCTCGCTGTCCTCAAACGGGCGCACAATGATAAACTGGCCCGGCTTTGCCTTTTTGGCAATGAGCGGGGCTTCAATGACCATCTTCGTCACGGTGGGGTTCAGCGCGACTTTTTCAGTGATCTTATACATCGTGTTTGCTCCTTTATGCTGGCGTTTCCTATTTCTGCGCACGAAAATGCGCCTGCCCGCCCGCATGGCGGTGCAAACGCATGGCTTCAAGCGACAAAATGACATCTTTATTATAATGTTTTATAAAAAGGAAAGCAAATCAATTTTCTTCGTGTATGTCACGGCAAACTTGAACGCAGACGCACTGTGCGCCCCGAAACTGAAATTTTTTTCACGCAGAGCCGCGCAACGGGCAGAAAATTTGAAAAAATGCGAATTTGTGGTTGACAAGTGCCGCTCCCTGCGGTATAATAACCAACGTCGCCGGGAAACACCGGCGCAGACACATGGAATGTGCGGCCGTAGCTCATCTGGTAGAGCGCCACCTTGCCAAGGTGGAGGTAGCGAGTTCGAGCCTCGTCGGCCGCTCCATTATTGTGGAAGTTTAGCTCAGCTGGGAGAGCATCTGCCTTACAAGCAGAGGGTCAGCGGTTCGAGCCCGTTAACTTCCACCATGTGGCCCGGTAGCTCAGTTGGTTAGAGCACCAGCCTGTCACGCTGGGGGTCGTCGGTTCGAGCCCGATCCGGGTCGTGCGTCGAAAGTCCTGCGGTTCATCGGGCGGTCTTGCAAGCAAGACTGCTGTGATGAACGCCAGACTTTCTCCTTTTCCCCACAAACCTTTGCTTCGCAAATCTTTGCGGGGGCCCCGTTTGAAACAGGAGCGGGAGGGTGCAGGGATAATTGCACCGGTTATGCCTCTGTAGCTCAGTCGGTAGAGCAGGGGACTGAAAATCCCCGTGTCATTGGTTCGATTCCGATCGGAGGCACCAGTCAAGGAAACCCCAGCAGGGTTTCCAATATGCGGCCGTAGCTCATCTGGTAGAGCGCCACCTTGCCAAGGTGGAGGTAGCGAGTTCGAGCCTCGTCGGCCGCTCCAACACGAAGCCATCGTTGATGCAGAAATGCAAAGACGATGGCTTTTTTGCTGTACAGGTACTTCCGGTGTAAGGTGGCCTTATAAAAAATAAAACCTCCATGCGCAGCTTTTGCAGCGATGCATGGAGGTTTTGCTTTGCGTGGGAAGGGTCACGCTTCGGACGTTTTGGCAAGGGCGATGGCATGGTCAACGATGTGCAGGACCTGTTCGACCTGTGACGGCGAAAGGGTCGCGATCGCATCGGAAAAGTGCTGAACGGCAACTGCATTGGCAAGCGCGGTGCTGCGATCAAGAAACAATTCCGCAAGGTTGATCTCAAGGCCAGTGCTGATGCGCTCCAGGGTATAAAGGGTGGGGCAGCGCAGACCGCGTTCAATGTGCCCCAAAAAAGCGGCGTTCATGTCGCACTTCAGCGCCAATGCTTCCAGACTCAAGCCGCGCTGCTTGCGGATGGTGCGGATCCGCTGACCTACCTGCAAGGAAAGTGCCTGACGTTCTGCTGCGGAATCCTTCAAAATCGTCACTCCCTTGCTATCAAAAAGTAGTATCTTTGAATTAAGGATACACAGGAATGATAGTTTGCTCAATATGCTATAAATATTAAAAAGGATATTAAATAATATTGATTGCGCTGCGGAGGTATGGTAGAATGAGAAAAACGAGTGAATGCTCGGCGGATTCAGTAAAGGAGAGATATTATGGAACAAAAAAAGAAGATCATTGCGGTAATTGTGCTGGCAGTGGCCTTAGTTGTAGGAATGATACTGCTGAAAGGCAGTTCTGGAACAAAGCTGTCAGGCACCTATAAAGCAGAACATTGGTCATATTACAGCTCGTTGCCGGATGAGTTCGTCTTTGAAAATGGGTATTGCGATATAGGCAGTTTTACATGCACCTACGAATATAAAAACGGGACCCTTTATTTCTACTGGGGCAACGCAGTGTGGGAAAAATATAAATGTTCGATAAACGGAAACAAGATTGTGATCGACAATGACGGCGAGTATGTAACTTACTATAAACAATAAGGAGAATGCGTCATGGGAAAGATCCGCTCAATGATGCCGGGTGCGGCACTTTTGCTGGTGCTGCTCCTGTGCACAGCTTGCGGAGCCAAGCAGATGCCGGTCAACGTTATCGAAACAGCAATTCTGGAAAAAGATGATGTTTACAATACCTATGGTCTGGAAGACCCCTCTTTTTCTGTCGATGATGGAAACTATGACCGCACTTATAAAACGGAAGATGTGACGGTGGAGGTCCATGCGGAGAACTCAGAGTCAAATTATACTGCGACGTATGATGTGATCGGAAGCTACCAGAACGGAACATGGACAGTGACAAGCGTTATAAAAACAGATGAAAATATTTGGCCTCAAAAAGTAATTTCATCAGAGGTGGCAGAGCCGGAAATTGAAGCCATTCTACAAAAAGAGGAAAATAGACGGTACCAGCTGAGGCTGGCGGGGGTTGGATACAGTAATAAGCTTGCACAAAACATGTCGATAGATGTACAACTTGGCTACGATACACCGGACATATACATGTTCAGAGACTACGAACTTTTCTACGAATATACTCTGGATGGATGGAAATTTACGGGACAGACAGAAGGAAATATACAGATCGACACAACAGATGGTTCGTAAGTGGAATTTGGAAAAATAAAATTGTACGATAAACGACAATAGAATTACATTTACAATGATGACAAATCCTACGTTTTGACGGATATTGGTCGGAGCCCAACGAATGGCACATATATCTTGACCAAACAGTAAAACAAAAGGCTCCTGCCGCTTTTAAACCGCGGCAGGAGCCTTTCTGTCTATTAAATTAAATCACAATTGTGATGACCGGTGCGTACAACAGAGACAATTCTAAATTGTCTTCACAAGATCACATTTTTGATCAGCAGCGAGATGCTGCCGTCGTCGCTGTGCAGAAACTCCACCTCGTTGTCCGAACTGAGCAGCTCGGTGGGGATCTTCACCTCGATGCCGTTGGCGGTGTGGATGCTGCGGCTCTCCATGCGGCGGATGCGGGCAGGCGTCACGGTCACCGGCTGCTCGGGCGCTTCCAGCACGTCGCTTTTCTCCACATAGTCGTCAAACGGCACGGCCGCAAGAGGATACTCCTCCTCCAGCTGCTGGCGCACCTGCTGCACGGACACCTGATTGTCGTTGTCGGCAGCCTGATTCGCGATCAGCATGGCCACCTGGGCTTCCACATGGGGCTGGTCGGCGTAGTTCTCCTGCACGGCCTGCACGGCGGCTTCCTGAATGGCCTGCAGTTTTTTCTTCTCCGGCTGGGCGGTGGTGTACTGGAACACCACCGTGGAAAGGTAAAACTCCTTGCGGCCGTCAATGTCGAACTTCTTTTCCAGCAGCTTCATGGAGTAATCGGTCAGGTTGACCAGTGCGCCTTCCTCCACCTTGCCGCTCTGGCTGGGCAGGCAGGCCCGCTGCTGGATGATGGAGTTCACCGGGGCACCCTCCACATTCTCGGTGTAGTGGGTGTAGCCGTTTTTGTAGTTCAGCTTCAGGATGCCCAGCCACGGCTCGCCGTCGCGGGTAAAATCCACCACGGCAAGGTCTGCGCCCGGGATGGTGGTGTGGGCGTGCATGTAGTCGAACAGCACGCCCGCGATGCGGCAGGAAAGGTCCACGAAGTCTTTGTTGTGCTCCAACTCATTTTTGAAGGCAGAATCCGGCAGCGGGCGGCACTGGCGGATATCGTCGCTGGCAAGCAGTTTTTCGATGTGGTACTGAAAATAGGCGGTCTTTTCTGCCGTCATCTCCATGCCGCCGCCGCTCAGCACGGGGGCGTCCATGGTGGTGTCCAGAACGTGCAGGATCGCCTGATGAATGATGATCTCCATGGGTGTTGCAAACCTCATTTCGTACAAAGTCTCATGCCCTACAGTATAGCACAGTCCGGCGCAAAAGGCGAGAGCGGCCTTGTAAACGGCCCGCCGGAATGCTACAATAAGGGCAGAACATCCGCAGGAAAGGGGACAATGACCATGGAATTCCGCGATAAACCGATGGAGAATCTCATTCGCATTCAGGAAAAGGACATCTGCAAAAACGCCCGCGCGCTGCTGCTGGACGGTGAGCAGGTGGTGGGTGCGTACAAAACGGTGCGCGATCAGGTGATCTTCACCACCCACCGCATCATCATGGTGGACATGCAGGGCGTCACCGGCACCCGGCAGCAGATCTTCGTGCTGCCGTACAAAAAGGTGCTGCACTTCGGCATCCAGACGGCCGGTTTCGGCGACCCGATGCAGGCTTCGCAGCTGACGGTCTGCTTTGCGGACGAGCACGAGGCAAAGTTCGGCTTCATTGGCCAGCAGGAGCTGTTCGCCGTGGCCAACGCCATCAGCCGGTGTATCCTGTAAAAACAGAATCGCTTCACTCGTAAAATGCGTTTTGAGCGGCCGCGGGCTGCTCAAAACGCAAATTTAAAAATGAAAATTCCGCTAAATATGGCTAGAGCGCAGCGGAAGCCGTTTTAAATGGTTTGGCTCATATAAAACAAAAGGCTCCCCGCCCGGTTTGCGTGCCGGACAGGGAGCCTTTTGCTGTATACGAAATAGGAGATGTCAGTGTGAAGTTTTGCGCACCAGCTGTTCGTGCATGAACACCATCAGCACCAGAAGCACCAGCAGGTAGAAGGGGAACAGCGCCGGGGTGATGTTGTTGGCCAGCAGGCCGAACAGCGGCGGCATGACCAGATTGCCCACGTAGGCGCTGGCCATCTGGATGCCGATGACTGCCTGCGATCTGTCCGCGCCGAAGTGGTCCGGCGTGGCATGGATGATGCTGGGGTAGATGGGCGCACAGCCCATGCCCACCAGCACAAGGCCCGCCAGCGCCAGCAGCTGCGGCCCGGGCACCAGCAGGGCCGCCACGCCCACGGCCAGCACGCCCTGGCCCAGACGGATCATCTGGGTGTCGCTGAGCTTCAGGGTGAGGAAGCCGCAGGCCGCGCGCCCGGCGGTGATGCCGATGTAGAACAGGCTGGCGAAGCTGGCGGCGGTGTCGGCGGCCACACCGCGCGTCAGGGTGAGGTAGCTGCTGGCCCACAGACCGGCAGTGGTCTCCAGCGCACAGTAGCAGAAAAAGCACAGCATCACTTCTTTTGCGCCCGGCAGGCGGAACACCTGCCCAAGGCTCAGTGCCTGCGGGGCGGTGCCGCCTTCTGCCGTTTCATCGGTGCGCTTCTGCCACAGCGGCAGGCTGAGGAACAGCACGGCGGTCAGCGCGATCTGGAACAGTGCAATGTACCGGTAACCGGCCGTCCACGGCCCGCCGCCCGCCAGCACCCGGCCCATGACCATGGGGCTGACCATCGTGCCGATGCCCCACATGCAGTGCAGCCAGCTCATGTGGCGGCTCTCGTAGTGCAGGGCGACATAGTTGTTCAGGGCGGCGTCCACGCTGCCCGCGCCCAGACCGTAGGGCACAGCCCACAGGCAGAGCATCCAGAACTGCGTGGAGATGGAGAAGCCGAACAGCGCTGCAGCCGTCATGCCCACACTGAAGGCGGTCACTTTTCCGGTGCCCAGCGCACGGGTGAGCCGGTCGCTGTTCAGGCTGGAAACGATGGTGCCAAAGGAGATGATCATGGAGATCAGCCCCGCATAGGACACCGGCACACCGAGCGCCGGATACATGGAGGGCCACGCCGACCCCAGCAGGGAATCCGGCAGGCCGAGGCTGATGAACGCGAGATAGATGATGGGCAGAAGAAGCTGGATCATAGACTTGAGTTCTCTCCCGGACGGTGTTATACTGTACTCATGGTTTCTGATAGAATAATACCACGAAATCGACACAAGAGGTAGAACAAAAACACCGGATTTATGCGACAAAACCGGCTTTCTGAAATTGCCGGAAACTTTCCAGAAAGGGGGGACAGGCCATGGCATTCCAGACCAGCTGCGCTGCGGCGGGGGGCATCAACTGCCCGTCGGACATCGTGGCAGACGGCGAAGGGCGGGAGCTGGTGCAGCACGGCAGCGCACTGTTCCCCATTGCCTGCTACGCGGAGGACGTCAAAAGCTACTCGGTGGCCTGGCACTGGCATGAGGAGTTCGAGTTCATCCTTGCGGTGAAGGGCCCGCTGACCGTGGACGTGAACAAGACGCAGCTCGTTCTGCGGACCGGGCAGGGCGTTTTCATCAACTCCGGGGTGCTCCACGCGGTGGAACAGGCCGAGAGCGGGAACGCGCTGCTGCACTCCGGGGTGTTCCACCCGCGCCTTGTGGGCGGCATGGACACCATCTTCTGGCAAAAGCGCATCCGCCCGCTGCTGCAGCCCGGGGCCCCGGCGTTTTTCCTGCTGGACAGCGGCACCGCCTGGCAGCGCGAAGCCCTTGCCTGCCTGCAGGACGCCTGGCAGGCCGTGGCGGATGAACCGCCGGACTACGAGAACGAGGCACGCTACCGCCTGACCACGGTGCTGCGGCTGCTGGGCGCGCAGTGCGAAGAAGGCGGCGGCGTCAAGGTGTCGCAGCAGGAGCAGATCGCGGCCGAGCGCATGAAGCAGATGCTGCGCTTCGTGGAGGAGCACTATGCCGAGGAGCTCACGGTGGAGCGCATCGCGGCCTGCGTGGCCCTGAGCGAGAGCGCCTGCCTGCGCAGCTTCCGGCAGCTGCTGGGCATCACGCCCATCCAGTACGTCAAGCAGTTCCGGGTGGAGAAGGCCGCCGAACTGCTGCGCTCCACCCGGCTGCGCACCGGCGAGATCGGGGCCGAGTGCGGCTTTGCGGACGGCAGCTACTTCATCAAGACCTTCCGGGAGCTGAAGCACTGCACCCCGAAGGAGTATCGGCAACGGTTTGAGGCGCAGTAACTTTTCTGGCAGGACGGCAGGGAGTTTCTCCAGCGAATGACCTGGGGGTGGGGCCCCGGCAAGCTTTGCTTGATGGGGCGGGACTGGAGTTCTGCAGCGGCGACGACCGCTGCCAGCGGCAGAAGCAGGGAGGAGCCGTTGGGGCCGCGGCCAGCAAGACGCAAGCGAACGCGATGCGGATGCTGGGTGCCGCAACCCGCCGCTGTTCGCGGAGAAAGCTCCCTGCTGGCCTGCCTTTCCATAGAGCAGACCAAATTTAATCGCTCCCTATTATAATAGGTATAAAAAAGGAGAATCAGACCATTGACACAGCGCAGCATGACCCAAGGCCCCATCACGCAGGGCATTTTACTCTTTGCCCTGCCGCTGATGCTGGGCAACCTTTTGCAGCAGATGTATAACATCGCGGACACCTGGGTGGTGGGCCGCTTCCTCGGCCCGGACGCACTGGCGGCGGTGGGCTCGTCCTACACCCTCATGACCTTCCTCACCTCCATCCTGCTGGGCCTGTGCATGGGCAGCGGCGCGGCCATCTCCATGCAGTTCGGCAGCGGGGAAGAAGACCGGATGCGCCAGAGCGTGTTCCTCTCGTTCAGCCTGATCGCGGGCATCTCGCTGGTGCTGAACGCGCTGGTGTATCTGGGGCTGGACGGCATCCTGTGGGTGCTGCGGGTGCCGGGTGAGCTCAAACCCCTGATGAAGGAGTACCTCGTCATCATCTTTCTGGGGATCACGGCTACCTTTTTGTACAACTACTTCGCAAACCTGCTGCGCGCCATTGGCAACTCGGTGGTGCCGCTGGTGTTTCTGGCGGTGTCGGCGGTGCTGAACGTCATTCTCGACCTCGTGTGCGTGCTGGTGCTGCAGTGGGGCGTGAAGGGCGCGGCGGGGGCCACCGTGTTCTCGCAGTTCGTGTCCGGCATCGGCATCGGGCTGTATACGCTGAAAAAGTTCCCGCAGCTGTGCCCGAAAAAGGCGGACTGCCGCTGGGACAAAAAGAACCTGGACACCATCCTGAACCTCTCAGTGATGACCAGCGTGCAGCAGTCCATCATGAACTTCGGCATCCTGATGGTGCAGGGCCTTGTGAACAGTTTCGGCACGGTCATCATGGCGGCGTTTGCGGCGGCGGTGAAGATCGACTCCTTCGCCTACATGCCGGTGCAGGATTTCGGCAACGCCTTCTCCACCTATGTGGCCCAGAACTACGGCGCGGGCGAGACGGACCGCATCAAAAAGGGCATCCGCAGCGCAGGGCTGTGCAGCGCGGTGTTCTGCGTGTGCATCAGCGTGCTGGTGTGTGCCTTTGCGGCCCCGCTCATGGGCATCTTCATCGACCCGGGCGAGAGCGCCATCATCGCCGCCGGTGTGCACTACCTGCGCATCGAGGGCGCGTGCTACATCGGCATTGGCATCCTGTTTTTGCTCTACGGTTATTACCGCGCCGTGAACCAGCCGCAAATGTCGGTGGTGCTCACCATCGCGTCGCTGGGCACCCGCGTGGCGCTGGCCTATCTGCTGTCGGCAACGCCGCTGGGCGTCACCGGCATCTGGCTCAGCGTGCCCATCGGCTGGGCGCTGGCGGATGCCATCGGCATTGGGTATTACCTCAAAAAGAAGCGCTGAAACGGCAAAAGGCTTCCCCCTCGGGGAAGCCTTTTCACCCCATATGGTGGAACTGCTCCAGCGCGCCCTTTTCCAGCCGGGACACCTGCGCCTGGCTGATGCCGATCTCCCGGGCAACTTCCATCTGGGTCTTGCCCTGCAGGTAGCGCAGCTCCATGATGCGCTTTTCCCGCGGGGTGAGCCCGGCCACAGTCTGGCGGAACTGCAGCCCGCTGATCCAGCTGTCCTCGCCGTCCGGGTCCCGCACCTGGTCGATGACATACATGGCGTCGCCGCCGTCGGTGTAGATGGGCTCCTCCAGACTGATGGGCTCCACCACCGATTCCAGCGCGGCGGTCACCTCCCGGCGGGTCAGCCCGGCGCTTTGGGCGATCTCGTCCATGGTGGGCTCGCGGCCCAGCTGCTTTTCCAGCGCTTCGCGGCTCTGCATGGCGCGGTAAGCGGTATCCCGCAGGCTGCGGCTCACCCGCAGGGCGTTGTTATCGCGCAGGAAGCGCCGGATCTCGCCGATGATCATCGGCACGCCGTAGGTGGAGAACCGCACCGGCTGGGCGGGGTCGAAGTTGTCGATGGCCTTGATGAGCCCGATGCACCCCACCTGGAACAGGTCGTCCAGGTTCTCGCCCCGCTGGGCGAACCGCTGCACCACGCTGAGCACCAGCCGCAGGTTGCCCTCCACCATCTGTTCCCGGGCCTGCCGGTCCCCGGCGCGGGCGCGCACCAGCAGGCTGCGCTTTTCTTCCTCGGTCAGAACGGGCAGCGCGGCGGTGTTCAGGCCGCACAGCTCCACTTTGTTGTACATCCCCATGCCCCCGGTTCCTGTAAACTTCACCGGAAGTATGGCCCCCGCGGCCGGGCACTATGCGTGGAAAAAATTGTGCGCCCTCCCGCACAGGGCAGGAGAGCGCAGAAAAATAGGGCGGTGGCTTGACAAACCACTGCAAATCGTTTATATTAGAAGTACAAAAGGCGCTGGCCCTGCAAACGGCTAGCTCCTTACCAGAATGTCAAATTTCAAAAAGAAAAATGACCGTTTAAGTTGGGGAACTATGAAGGCGGTCATTTTTTCTTTTTGTCATCACTGTGAGAAACAGTCCATGTAATTTCAAAGGTGACGTAAATTGCCCCGCCGAGAAGCGTGAGCAGAAGCACGACCTGTTCAAACGTCATGGTGCATCCCCCCTTCCTGCCCTCAAGCATTCCGGGGAGAACGAGATTCCAAATGAAAAAATTCGCTCTTACCCGGTCCACCCAGGGTACGGGTAAGGAGCAGCCGCCTGCGTTTGTGGGCACAGCGCCTGATGGGCAGCTTTGCAGCCGCCACGAATAGCTTACCACAAAAAGAGACAAAACACAATGTGTTTTGTCTCTTTTTGCATGGCTACTCGTTTTCCAGCTGCGCTTTCAGTTGGTGGAGGATGCGCTTTTCCAGGCGGGAGATGTAGCTCTGGCTGATGCCCAGGGCGTCGGCGGCTTCCTTCTGGGTGCGCTCCACGCCGTCGGCCAGGCCGAAGCGCAGCTCCATGATCTGCCGCTCCCGCGGGGAGAGGGCCGCCACGGCGCGGCGCAGCACGGCCCGCTCGGCGTCCTGCTCCAGCCGCTGGCTGATCTGGTTCTCGTCGCTGCCAAGGATGTCCGAGAGCAGCAGCTCGTTGCCGTCGCCGTCCACGTTGAGGGGCTCGTCGATGCTGGCTTCCTGGCGGCGGTTGGAACTTTTGCGTAAGTACATCAGAATTTCGTTGCCGATGCAGCGGCTGGCGTAGGTGGCCAGCTTGATGCAGCGGTCCGGGCTGTAGGTGTTCACGGCCTTGATGAGCCCGATGGTGCCAATGGAGATCAGGTCTTCGGTGGGCACGCCGCTGCTCTCGTACTTTTTGGCAAGGTAGACCACCAGCCGCAGGTTGTGGGTGATGAGCGCATCCCGCGCGGCGGCGCTGCCCGCGGCCATCTCGGCCAGAAGGGCTTTTTCCTGCTCGGGGGTGAGGGGCGGCGGCAGGCCCGGCCCGCCCGTCACATAGTGGGCACCGCCGCTGTGGCGCAGCGCGCCGCACAAGGCCTGCCAGAGCGTGCGCAGCCAGTGGAACATAGATCAGACCTCCTTTTTTATAAGGGGTGAACCCTCTCAGCCAGCTCTGGCCCCAGCAGCAGGGTCCAGTGGTCCGGCGGGGCGGCGGGGCAGTAAAACGCGGTGAGGAAGCCCTGCGCCTGCCGCTGGCCGGCCTGCAGGCGCAGCCCCGGCACGGCGGGCAGCAGGCAGGGCCCCGCAAGGGTGGTGCAGGGCACCAGCCGCACCCCCAGCTCCGGCGGCGGCAGGGGAGAGCGCCCCGCAAAGTGGGCGTCCAGAAAGGCTTGCAGTGCCCCGGGCAGGGCACCGCGCACGGCGGGGTAGTAGGCCAGCGCCACGGCCCGGCCGGTGAGCGGGTCCTGCACGGCAAAGCCGGTGTCGCAAAAGGCCTGCACCGGCACCCGGGCGCTGCCGCACACCAGCACGGCGGCAAAGCTGCGCCCCTGCGCCCGGCCAAAGCAGTACACCACCCCGCGCAGCAGGGCATACACCGCCGCGCAGGCCGCCAGCAGCCGCCCGGGGGAAAGCGGCAGGTAAAGGCACAGGTTCGCGCTCTGGGCCCCGGGCAGCAGCACCGCCCCGCCCAGCAGCAGGTTGAGCAGCGCATACCACCCGCACAGCCGGGCAAAGCCCCGCCGCCCCGGCACGCCGTAGGCCGCAGCCACGGCCCCGCAGCAGGTGGCCGCTTTGTAAAGCACCGCCAGCGGCCCGGGCAGCTCCGGCAGCAGCAGGCCCAGCGACGCCAGTGCCGCCGCCCCGCTGCCCGCCAGCAGCCGCGCCCCGGTGCAGCTGCGCCCCGCCAGCAGCCCGGCCCCCAGCAGCAGCGCCGCCCCAAGGGCAAAGTTCACCAGCAGCAGCTCGTCGAGATAAAGCACCGTTTTCACGCGCAAGCCTCCTTTGGGGCACAGGGTGGGGGGCTTTCAGTATCCGTTTTTGGGCTGGAAATTTCTGTCAAACGGGGGTAAATGGGACCTTCTGTAAGCAATTTGATAGAAAAATTTCACATCTGTTCACACAGTTTCACAGTTTTCACACTTTTTTTCAAAAAGGGCTTGAACATTGCTGGAAAGTGTGGTATATTATTGCCATCCGAACAAGGATAGTAAGCCACACCACAGTGGCTTACAAAAATATCTTTCATATTTTGAAGGGAGTAATTCATTATGATGATGCCTGCAAACTTCTCTGCTGTTGCAGAAAACGAACTGACCTACGTTGTTGGTGGTGCTTCTCTGGCTGACTACCTGGCACCGGCTATGAAGGCTGCTAACTGGCAGAACTTCAACACCAACCTGGTCAACCTGGTTGGCAACGCTTACCTGAACAAGTACACCACCGGTCTGCTGAATACCGTCTTCGGCGGCCACTACATGCCCGGCGATGTGACCGGATCTATTGTTGATGGTCTGTCTTCTATGTGGACTGCTAACAAGGAGTACGGCGATGCAAAGGGCTGGGGCCTGCTGCGTGCTGTTGCTAACGTTGGTGCTCAGGTCGTCGGCGGCCTGTCCGCTATCTACACTCTGGGCGACAGCAAGATCGGCCTGAAGCTGACTGATGCTACCGCTCGTGGCGACAACTACGCGGTCACTCTGCCCGAGCTTTAATTGATTTAAATCTACGGATTTGAATTGATTAGAGGTGTACACCAAAGCAGCTGGTAACGGCTGATTTGGCGGAATGCTGAGTCAGAACCCCGCACACAATGGGTAACCACTGTGTGCGGGGTTTTTGTTGTGCGGGGAACCCTCTCAGTCACCTGCGGTGACAGCTGTCCCCTTCTGGCACTTCGTGCCACCTCCCCCGGCGCGGGGGAGTCTTTCCCGAAGGGGGAGCCTATCGCCCTCTCCGTCTGCTCCCGTTGGTCGCATCCACCTCTCCCAAAGGGAGAGGCAAGAAGCACTCCCGGAATGCCCTTGGCTCTCCCTTTGGGAGAGCTGGCGCGTAAGCGCCTGAGAGGGCGGGACCTTTGCTCTACGGCCCGGAAGCCTTCTCCCGAAGGGAGAGCTTGTGCTTTTCCAGCGAGATCCAATGTTTAAAACAGAAAACCAGTTGCGATTCCAGAACGGAGCGAGTATAATAAAACTGGAGACGCTCAGATGTTTTGTTTTGACAAGGAAAATGATATGGGAAAATTTGTGCCATTTATCGTGAGATCGGAAGATGCTCAGAGAATTGATGTGAAGATCAGACGCATGAATCGATCCGACGCAAAACAAACAGAAAAGGAACCGGTATGGCAGACAAGCTGGATGTCTGATTATATGCAGGATGCAGCCTTCGAGAAGTATGCATTGAAAACGGCCGAAGGCGAACTGGTTGCACTTGCGGCTTATGAAATATTGGAAAATGATGTCATGGTCCATATCACATACATTGAGAGTCAGCCGGAAAGCAACCCGACAATTGTAGGAAGAACTAAAAAATATCAGGGAATCGGTCGTGTCCTTATCGCGTATGGCATTAAGCTTTCGATTGATCATGAATGTGGTGGAACGGTTACGTTTGAAGCAAAAGTCCCAGAACTGGCAGAACATTATGTCCGAGATTATGGAGCAAGTCCCCTGCCAAGTTTTGGCGGCGCACCTCGATATGAACTTTCGGGGGAAGCCGCGATGAAGGTTTTTGTGACCTATTTGAAATGAGGTGTTGTTTGATGGAGGCAAAGGAATATTTTGTGCGAGATACGGAGCGCGATGCCTTTTACCGCACGTTTTATCAGGTCTGCCGCCGGTTCAATGTCACCTGGTCTACAGCCACGCCGAAGGAGAAGGCTTTTGTTGAAGAAGTGACCCGTGTAGAATATGAACATGATAAAGCGCGCCGCAACGGTGTTCCTATCAGTACAGTAAGACCGCTTTTTGGTGATACAGCGTGTTGAAAGACCGACCTTTCAAATGTTTGTCGCTGCTCGATATGCGACTGATAAATAGTCGAGTGCAAATGTTTAGCCCCATTCTTTTGGATGGGGCACATAATATCGACAGGACTCCCCGCACCTCTCACGCAAGTGATGTGTCCCATGGGGAGACATTTTTTGCCCGCTAAAAAACGGTGACACGCTGCAATTTTGCAGATGCCACCGTTTTCTTGTTTATCTGCGGAGGAGCCAGTCGTAATCCTGCCGACAGTCCACCACATAATCGGCATAGACCGTGCTTTCCATGATTTGGAAAATGAGCATGTACCGCTTTTCGAATAAGATAAAGCGGTATGTGTTTCGTGGGATATAATCCCCGGTCAGCCATGGGCAGCGCTGGGGCATGAATTCCAGCGAGTTGGCAGCCTTTTCAAACTCGGCGGTCAAGCGCTGCGCAGCGGCTGTGCTGGCCTGTGCCAGAAAGGCGGCGTGGGAAACAAGCATCTGCGCCGCCCGTGCCGAGACGACCACGCGGTATTTTTTATTCTGCTGTTCCATCGCCGACTGCCTCCCGGATGGCGCTGCGCATCATAGAAGTGACCTCGCCAACGGAATAGCCTTCGCTTCCGCGCAGGCGGTCTTCCTCCACCGAGAGCAGTTCTTCGCGTAGCTTCAGCATTTTTTCACGGCGGTTATAGGTCTCGATATCCATAACAACGAGATCACCTTCGCCGTTTTTGGTGAGAAAAATCGGTTCGGCGGTCTTCCGACATAAATCGGCAATCTCGTTGTAGTTCTGGCGGATCGCCGCAGAGGGACGGATATTCATAAAAGCACCTCCTGCCTTAACACGGTAAGATATAGTAATATTCTGATTTTATTATATCTGTATTGTACAATAATGTCAACGCGGAAAAGAAATTCCTGCACTTTTCAGGGCACGGCAAAAAGCGCCCGCCGCTTTCCTTTTTTCTTTCATCGTGCTACAATAAAAGAGAATTTTTGCAGATAGGAGAAGCCGATGGAAGAAACAACCCGCAAACAGATCGTTCTGGGCATCCTGGCCCATGTGGACTCCGGCAAGACCACCCTCTCGGAGGCCATGCTCTACCGCGCCGGTGCCATCCGCAAGCTGGGCCGCGTGGACCACAAGGACGCCTTTCTGGATACCGACGCGCTGGAAAAGGCGCGCGGCATCACCATTTTTTCCAAGCAGGCGCTGCTGACGGCGGGCCGCACGGACATCACCCTGCTGGACACCCCCGGCCATGTGGATTTCTCCACCGAGACCGAGCGCACCCTGCAGGTGCTGGACTACGCGGTGCTGGTGGTCAGCGCCACCGACGGTGTGCAGAGCCACACCGAGACGCTCTGGCGGCTGCTGCGGCGCTACCGGGTGCCCACGTTCGTGTTCGTGAACAAGACCGACCTGCCCGGCCTGCGCCGGGAAGAACTGCTGGCCCAGCTGAACCGGCGGCTGGGGGAGGGCTTCGTGGATTTCGGCGCGGCACAGCCCGCCCGGGACGAGGCGCTGGCCCTGTGCGACGAGCAGCTCATGGAAAAGCAGCTGGAAGCCGGGCAGCTGACCGATGCCGACATTGTGCCCGCTGTGGCGCGGCGGCATGTGTTCCCGTGCTGGTTCGGCGCGGCGCTGCGTCTGGACGGCGTGGACGAGTTTCTGGCCGGGCTGGACCGCTTCACCCGCCCGGCCCCGGCGCTGGATGCCTTTGGTGCCCGGGTGTTCAAGGTCTCGCAGGACGAGCAGGGCGCGCGGCTGACCTGGCTGCGGGTCACCGGCGGGGAACTGAAGGTGAAAGCCCAGCTCACCGGCGAAGTGGACGGCACCCCCTGGGCCGAAAAAGCCAACCAGCTGCGGCTGTACTCCGGTGCAAAGTATACGCTGGCTGAACGCATCGGCCCGGGGCAGGTGTGCGCCGTCACCGGCCTGACCCAGGCACGCCCGGGCGAGGGCCTTGGTGCCGAGCGGGACAGTGACCTGCCCGTGCTGGAGCCGGTGCTTAGTTACCAGGTGCTGCTGCCGGAGGGGGCCGACGTGCACGCCGCTCTGGGCCAGCTGCACCGGCTGGAGGAGGAGGAACCCCAGCTGCACGTTGTGTGGAACGAGACGCTGGGTGAGATCCACGTCCAGCTCATGGGCGAGGTGCAGCTGGAAGTGCTGCGCAGCCTGCTGGCCCAGCGCTTCGGGCTGAACGTGGAGTTCGGCCCCGGGGGCATCCTTTATAAGGAGACCATCACCGAGCCCATGGAGGGCGTGGGCCACTACGAACCCCTGCGCCACTACGCCGAGGTGCATCTGCTGCTGGAACCCCTGCCCCGGGGCAGCGGGCTGCAGTTTGCCGCCGACTGCCGCGAGGAAGTGCTGGACAAGAACTGGCAGCGCCTTGTGCTGACCCACCTGGAAGAAAAGCAGCATGTGGGCGTGCTGACCGGTGCGCCGCTGACGGATATGAAAATTACCCTCATCGCGGGCCGGGCACACCTCAAGCACACCGAAGGCGGCGACTTCCGGCAGGCCACCTACCGCGCGGTGCGGCAGGGCCTGATGCTGGCAAAGTGCCAGCTGCTGGAGCCGTGGTACGCTTTCCGGCTGGAGGTGCCCGCCGAGAACATCGGCCGCGCCATGACCGACATCCAGCGCATGGAGGGCAGCTTCGACCCGCCCGAAAGCGGGGAGGACACCGCTGTGCTCACCGGCTTTGCACCGGTGGCCGCCATGCGCAGCTACCCCATGGAGGTGGTCAGCTACACCCGGGGCCGGGGCCGTGTGAGTCTGACGCTGGACGGCTACCGCCCCTGCCACAACGCGCAGGAGGTGATCGAGGCCAGCGGCTACGAGCCGGAGCACGACCTCGACAACCCCGCCGACTCGGTGTTCTGCGCCCACGGGGCCGGGTTCGTGGTGCCGTGGAGCGAGGTGCGCAGCCATATGCATGTGGAAAGCGGCTGGGGCAAGGCGAAGCCCGCCCGGCCGGAAGCGCCTGCCGCCCCGCAGCGCCGGGCCGCCGCCTACCGCGCCACGCTGGAAGAAGACGCCGAGCTGCTCAAGATTTTTGAGCGTACCTACGGGCCCATCAAGCGGGACCCGCTGGCGGCCTTCCGCCCGGTGCAAAAGCGCGAGCGCCCGGATTTTGCCGCCGAGCAGTGGACCCTCGCGCCGGAGTATCTGCTGGTGGACGGCTACAACATCATCTTTGCGTGGGACGAGCTGAACGCCCTCGCGAAGGAGAGCCTCGATCTTGCCCGCCACAAGCTGATGGATATTCTGTGCAACTATCAGGGCTACCAGAAGTGCAACCTCATCCTCGTGTTCGACGCCTACCGCGTGCCGGGCAGCCCGGGCAGCATCGAGCAGTACCACAACATCCATGTGGTGTACACCAAGGAAGCCGAGACCGCTGACATGTTCATTGAGCACGTCACCCACGAGATCGGCAAGGACCGCCGCGTCCGCGTGGCCACCTCGGACGGCATGGAGCAGATCATCATCCTGGGCCACGGGGCCCTGCGCGTCTCGGCCCGCATGTTCCACGAGGAAGTGCAGAACGTGGAAAAGCAGATACGGAGCCTTGTCCAAGGTGAGGTGTGATATGCGGGAAAATGAACAAAAGTATTCGCCACGATGGTGCCTGGTAGGCAATATTGTGAAAAACCATGTATCTGGAGAGCAAAAAGAAATGCTTCTTGGCACAAAACAGTTTCAACCGGGTGCCAGAGTGTTCGTTGCGCCATTCCAGTGGGGTGATGGCGGTGAAAAAGTGATTGTAATTGGTGTGCCACGTCACACGAAACAATATATTGAAGTGATTATGCAGAGCGTATATATTACAAATTATCGCCTGAAACGGGTGTATGCGCCGACTATTTTGAAGAAGATGGAAATGTCCAAGTTCCAGTGGTGGGGCGATACAGAGCAGGACAAGGCACAAATTCTACAATTTGTGGAAAATAGTAAATGCAGTTTTTCTGAACAGCCCCATTTGTGAAAAAGGCGTTTGGAGCGGCCCGCAGGCCGCGACAAACGCGAATATAAAAAAGAAAATTCCGCTGATATGGCTAGAGCGAAGCGGAAGCCATTTTAAATCGTGGAGGAGTGCCTATGGCAGTGGAGATCACCGAAGAATTTGTCTGGCAGAACATCCCGCGCCGCGCCCGCGACAGCCACAAAGGCACCTTCGGCACCGTGCTGGCGGTGGCGGGCAGTGCCTATTACCGCGGGGCGGCGCTGCTGGCCGTGGAAGGTGCGCTGCGCACCGGCGCGGGCATCGTGACGCTGGCCAGCGTGGAACCGGTGTTGGCCGCCGCCGTGGCCCGCACGCCGGAGTGCTGCCTGTGCCCCTGCATCGCGGGCGCCGAGGGCGGCATCTCGCCGGAGAGCATCCCGCGCATCCAGCGCCAGAAGGCCACGGTGCTGCTGCTGGGGCCCGGCCTCGGCGGGGCGGCTCAGAGCGCGGCCCGCGCGGCCGAGACGCGCGCGCTGGTGCAGACCCTTCTGCCTGCCTTTGCGGGCAGCGCCGTGCTGGACGCAGACGGCCTGAACGCCGCCGCGCAGCTGCTGGCGGCAGGGGAAGCCTTCCCACACCCGGCGGGGGAGCTGATCGTCACCCCGCACCCCGGCGAGATGGCCCGGCTGACCGGGCTTTCGGCGGCACAGATCAACGCCGACCGGGAAGAAACTGCACGCACCTATGCGCAGAAATGGAATGCCGTGGTGGTGCTGAAGGGCAGCCGCACCGTGGTGGCCGCGCCGGATGGCCGGGCGTGCGTGAACCCCACCGGCAACCCCGGCCTTGCCCGGGGCGGCAGCGGGGATGTGCTTTCCGGCATGACGGCGGCGCTGCTGGCCTGCGGCCTGCCCGCCTTTGAAGCCGCCGCCTGCGCGGTGTACCTGCACGGTGCCGCCGCCGACCGCACTGCGGCAGTTCTGGGTGAATACGGGATGCTGCCCCACGACATCCTGCCGCAGCTGGGCCGGATATTTGCAGAGCATCAGAGATAAAAAACGGACTGCCGCATGTTTTTTGTGCGGCAGTCCGTTTTTGTCTGCGTATTTCCCGGGCAAAGGCGGCTTACATCGCCAGCACTTCGGCCCACTTTTCCTCGGCCACGGGGATGCCAAGCTCCATGTTCTCTTTGCGGCTGCGGTGCTCGCCCATGCCGGGGCAGCGCACCTCGCGGCCCGGCTCGGCGGGCTCGCTGGCGGCCACGTCGGCGGCGATGGCGTCAATGACGGCGTCGGTCAGGTCAGCCGACTGGAACTTTGCCGGGTCGATGGCGATCATGATCTGGGTCAGGCCCACTTCGTCGCCAAAGGTGCCCACCTTCGCCACCGAGTTTGCGCCGGTGAGGATGGTGCCGATCATGTCCAGCAGGATGGAAAGGCCGCTGCCCTTCCAGTAGCCGATGGGCACCATGCGGCGGGTCTTTTCAATGGCGGCAGGGTCGGTGGTGAGCTGGCCGTTCTCGTCGTAGCCGCCCGCCACCGGCAGTTGTTTGCCCGCCAGACGCAGGGTCTCCAGCTTGCCGTAGCTGAACTGGCTCAGGGCGCAGTCCACCATGATGTGTTCGCCACTGGCGCGCGGCACGGCGAGGATGAGCGGGTTGTTGCCGATGCGGCTGTCCTTCGCGCCCCAGGCGGGCATGTTGGGGCAGGTGTTGGACCAGCAAATGCCGATGCAGCCCGCGTCTGCCGCCTGCCAGCCGTAGGTGCCGCCGCGCATCCAGTGGTTGTTGTTGCCCAGCGCCACCATGCCGATGCCGAACTGGTGGGCCAGCTCCACGGCGCGGGCCATGGCGTGGCGGGCGTTCAGCGGGCCGAAGCCGCGCTGGCCGTCCCAGCGCTCCATGGCACCGAAGCTGGCGGTGCACACGGCCTCGGCGGCGGGGTCGATCTCGCCCTTGCGCAGGTATTCCACCACCCGGGGGAAGCGGTTCAGCCCGTGGCTGAACACACCCGCCAGGCTGTTCTGGGCAAAAATTTCGGCGGCTTCGTGGGCACGCTCCGGGCTGAAGCCGTATTTCTTCAGCACGCGCTCAAACTCGGCCAGCATGGTTTCATAAGGTACTCGCATGGGTGCAACCTCCCATTGTTTCAGCTGTTTTGCCCGGTGCGCACGGCACAGCGGGCGACGCTTTCATTATAGCAAGCAGCCCCGGGCGGCGCAAGGGCAGAAGGGTGGGCGAGAGCGCTAAAAAATCCGTGCGGAATTTGTAGAAAAGTGACATTGCAAAAGAAAAGATAAACTGATATATTAGCCTTGAATCGTCTGCCGAGGGGCAGAACAGCATGAAACGCGGAAAAGAGGAAAAACGATGCAGATCAGCATTCTATTGGCCCAGCAGATCACACAGCTGTTTTTGATCCTGCTCATGGGTTACGCCGTGGTGAAGACCGGGCTGCTGAAAGCCAGCGACAGCAAAGTGGTCTCGGTGCTCATGGTGTATCTGGTGTGCCCCTGCATGATCCTGAACGCGTTCCAGATCGACGACACGCCCGAGATCCGCAGGGGCCTTGTTTACGCCATGGCCGTTGCGGCGGCGATGCATGTGGTGCTGCTGGCCATGACAGCGCTGCTGCGCCGCCCGCTGAAGCTGGACGTGATCGAGCAGGTGAACACCATCTACAGCAATGCGGGTGCGCTGGTCATCCCGCTGGTGCAGGCGCTGCTGGGCAGTGAGTATGTCATCTATTCCTGCGCGTTCATCATCGTGCAGACGGTGCTCATCTGGACCCACGCCAATGCCTGCCTGCAGGGCAGCTTTTCCTTTGAGTGGAAAAAGCTGCTGGAAAACCCGAACATCCTGGCCATTCTGGCCGGTGCTGCCATGTATCTGCTGAACCTGCGCCTGCCCGCGCTGCTGCAGAGCCCGGTGAGCAGCATGGGCAGCATGGTGGGCCCCATCGGGATGCTGCTGGCCGGCATGGCCATCGCGGACAGCCCGCTGCGCAGGGTGTTCTGCACAAAGCGCAACTATCTGGTGGCGTTCCTGCGGCTGCTGGCCTGCCCGTTCGTCATCCTGCTGCTGCTGTGGGCCTGCCATGCGCAGACCTTTGTGGCGGACGGCAAGAACATCCTCATGACGGTGTATCTGGCGGCCATCACGCCCGCCTGCACCACCACCACCTCCATGGCCCAGCTGTACGACCGCGATGCGGCCCACTCCAGCGCACTGTATGTGGTGACGACCCTGCTTTCCATCCTGTCGATGCCGGTGATGATCGGCCTGTTCGACACCCTGCTGTAACCCCCGCACAGAAATTTTTTGACAGAAAACGACGCCCGGCGGCTGGTTTGGGATCGGCCTGCCGGGCGTTTTTGCGATCGGGCAGGGGAGGCGGGCAGCCGCGCCGGGAAACGCATTTTTACAAGTTGAGGTAAAAACAAAGCAGCACGCGATCCGGGTGGCCGCAAAACAAAAAAGACACCACACATTTCTGTGCAGTGTCTTAGGTCTGGTGGAGAATACCGGGATCGAACCGGTGACCTCTTGCATGCCATGCAAGCGCTCTCCCGAACCACCTTGAAACGCACCCCCACACAAAGGTGCGAGGATGAACAATATTCGATGTAAAAACGTTAAAATCGAAGAAATCACTTCTGTATCCCCTTTGGAGAGGCTATTGTGACAGCAATGCCTAATTTAATTACTGTTTCTTATAGGTAATGCTTGTTCCAAAAGCAAAATTTGCGCTTCAATTTTGCGAATTAGACGTTGCAGCTCCTTTTGAAAAGACGTTTGCAAACAATTTGTATCAACCATTGAGATCAAATAGGCCCGATAACCACATAGGTACTGGCTAAATTGAAAAATGCTTTTAAATGGATACTCCTTTAGATTTCGATGCTTTAAAGGTAGTTTATTGGCCTTTGAAAGAAATTCATCTAATCCAATGCTTCTTATCAGTGGAACATTTTCTTTCGTAAACTTGACAATTTGGCGAATGTCAAATAAGCGATTCCGCGATAAACGAATTTCATTATTTGAAATAACGTAGCCATTTAAAATGATTTCTTTGTGTCCATACCGAATTTTTGAATAATTGAGCGATAGCTCCTGCGATTTCAAAATATATTTTATCTTTTTCAGAAACCATTTCTTATTTTCGAAATCAAATGTGTTGCTTGAAAACAGTAAATCATCTGCATACCTCGTATACTGCACATTAAAAACTTGACAGTATTTTGTGATTCTTTGATCTATTCTCGCCATAACAAGGTTAGAAATCACAGGGGATGTAGAGGCTCCTTGAGGCAATCTTCCATCCAAGGTGACGATTTCTCCAATTAAATCAAGCAGCTTTTCCTCCTCAGCATCATTATCACACCGAATAATTAATGAGAGTTCTCTTTTGACGGAAGAAATTTTAATGGACGGAAAGAAATTCGCAATATCAATTCTTAGGAAAAACTCTGCGCCAATATGCTCTGATAAAAAAGATTTGTAATTTTCACCTTTTTTAAAGCCTTTAACGCAGATGGGAAGGTCTTGCTTAACTAGATATTTATTAAGTAGCTCTCGTTGAAGCTTCCACAGACTTGATTGTCTATCTAGATAGTTGATTGTGCGGGTTCCGCCCTTTTTGGGAATTTCAAACTCATTATAATCTTCTTTAGAAATTTTTCTTAGAACTTTTAAATAAGACGTACCCCAAACTAAATTACAGAATGACTCTGTAGTAAACATAGCATTTTTCTCCAATAAAAAGAAACAGAGAGCAGTATATAAGTACTTTCCTAACAAATCGCGAAGCGCGTGCTTTACACAGCACATGGAGGAATGATCACGCCGCACACCGGCAGCGGGCATAGCCATTTAGTGACCTTAGTTCCTTGGAATTCAGTTTGCTACACTGACATCAAGGCCTTGATTGCTCAAGCATTGCTACTTATATACTACTCAACTGTTCACTCTTGAATTATACCACACAAATTCTCAAGAAGCGAGTACAATTCGGGAAATTTTTCTTTAAATGCAGTCTGAACTTTCTTAAGGTTGTTTTCGTCCTCTAAAAATTTACGAGCTTCCTTTTCAGAAAAAGTACCGTCTATAGGGATAATCGACTTAAAAAATTCGTCTAAATAATTGGACACCCAGCCAGATGTCTTTTTCCCAATTATATTTTTTTCAATAGACAATTCAATGTCCGACATGTCTTGCGTTAAATTTCTTTTTATATTTCTCCAAGATTTAAGAAGGTCGCTTTTTCCGTTAAACACAAGCCTTAATAAATTTATTTGATCATTCCGAGAAAGTCTATTAAAATATGTTAGAAAATCATTATATTCAGTTTCTTTTTTCTGCCGTTGCAAAAAATCCAGAGAAAACTGAATTGTGTTCTTATTAATCAGGGCACCTTCTACCGTTGTAGAAAACGAAAAAACATTATATCGCAGCAAATACTCACGAACTGATAAAATGAAATCATTGTAATTTGAATCATTGCAGCTATAAAAAGGAAAACAATAGTGAATGCGCAGCTTCTTTTGCATTTCGTTAATACGTTTTCGCTGATAGTAAAGATAAGGCTCTAGTTCATGCTTGTTCCGAAAACGGAATTTTTCTTTATCGTTATCTGGAAAATACTCTTTTTTCAATGAAAAAGAATTCAACTTTTCATCGTATGATATTGCTTTATCGATATCAATCAAGCAAACATATGGCGTTTGAGATTTTGATAACTGAGGATTCATAATATTTAGTATAGGCGTATCACTCATGGCCTTGAATACGTCAACACTTCTAAATTTCGGGAAAAGCATCTTTATATAGGGATTTGAAAACAGTTCCAGTTCTGTTTCGCCTTCCACAAATAGAATACATCGTGAAAAATAAGAATTGATATGGTCATCTTCTACTCGATATTTTGACACTGGGCTATACTGAGAAAACTTTTTCATCCTATAAATATGTGAATACCCATCAACCAGTTTGATATTGTATATTGCTGCCGATTCAGAACTAGCGATGATGTTTTTTATCAAGCGAGGAGAATGCGTGGAAATGAAAAGGCTCAAACGTGAATCAACACATATGAATGATTCTGCCAATTCATCCAAATAGTTTGTATGAAGACTTATCTCCGGTTCATCAAATAGCACAATGGGTTCTTTCAATTTTGTTTTAGATATTGCCTCAATTGATTTAATCAATAATTCGATATATTTTACTGAATTTGTTCCAGCGGAGTAATAATTGAGACGTTTTCCTTTTTGGTATATGGACTCTCCTGAAAAGAATGTCTTAGTTAGAATTTTAGCAAATTCCTTTGAAGTTGATGGTTTAACACTTACACCGGCTGCGTTGAATACATTTATTATTTCATTCAATTTTTGAGACATTTCGTGGCTTTCATTCAATAAATCATCATTTATTTTAGCCTTTATCGTTTCACGCTCCGCATTAGAAACCTTTCCGAGTTCTGCTAAGACATCCCAAATGTATCCCCACTCTGTTATGTCAAGATTGCGAACATCCACATAGAAAATTGGAAATAAACTTTTTAAAATCAAACGATCTTCATATGAGTAATTCCATCGTATCGTGTGTCCTTTAACTTGAGATAACTCGATTTGAAGCTTCATGTCCTTTGTGGCGGATGCCATGGCTATTATTGCTTTGTAATATCCCGCATATCTACTTTTTTCGCCAGACTTATCTTCCAAAAAATCTGGAGTCACATCGGAATTTGATTTTGAAATTTTGACAAACTGCGAAAAATCGTAGACTAAGGAAATTTTCAGTTCATTACTATAGCGATTGTTTTCATCAAAGACATTATCACTAGCTGCTGAATACGTAAGATTTTTGTAGAAGTAATTTATAGCATCAAGAATCGTTGTTTTTCCGGATCCATTTTCGCCAATAAGGACATTTAATTTTTCTAATGATATATCACAATTTTTAATTGATTTGTAATTTTTGATAATTAAACGAGTTAATGGCATTCTGACTTTCCTCTCGCTTATGAAGTTTTTGAAATCCTATAATTATTATAACTTTACAAATCCTTGCGTCAAGCTATTTTGTCTTTTCATCGTAAAAACGTTGTACACCAATGCTTACGGTTCACCGAAAGTGCAATTTTGATTTTCAAAATCGGAATTGCGCTTTTTATTTTCCACAAATCTATTGCGAGGAGGCTTCCTACAATGTCAACATCGTACCGCCACCGTTTCACAGTACTGTCGCATGACCCTTGACTACTTTTACGGACAGGCCGGAGAACTCTTTTCGTTCTTCCGCATTCCAAAGGCTCTTTTTCAGGAGCAGCGGTTTCAAGATCTGTCAACCGATGCCAAAACCCTGTACGGCATCCTGCTTGACCGCATGAGCCTGTCTGTGAAAAACGGCTGGCTGGACGAGCAGAACCGGGTGTTCATTATCTTCACGATAGAGGATGTCAAGAGGGCGTTGTGTTGCGCAGACAACAAAGCGACCAAGCTGCTCCGGGAACTTGAAAAGTTTGGTCTGATTGAACGAAAACGCAGAGGTCTGGGAAAGCCAAGTTTGG
>OCHO01000424.1_pt1 | contig 38558 bp, 27 predicted proteins | sample 1538441 | NCBI WGS metagenome assembly OCHO01 (sample SAMN04571691, study PRJEB22368) | human gut metagenome | biome: human gut; material: stool | host: Homo sapiens | place: Luxembourg | collected 2012-06-29
GGAGATATCTTATCAAAAGAAACCCACGTGTGCTTCCACGTGGGTTTATCTCCTGAAAAAACTTGCTGAACGCTTCGGATAACCATCAATGGAGTTACATAAACCGGCATGAAACGATAAATAATCACTGCCAGTAGTGTTGATGTAAAGAAGAAAATCAGCAGGTTGCGCGTATAGCGCAGTAATTTTTTAATGAGTAGCTGCTTGTGCATCTCTAATCATTTGTTCACTTGCGTACATGTATACTTCTACACGACGGTTTTGTTCGCGACCGGCAGCAGTGTCATTGCTTGCAACGGGATCGCTTTCACCCATTCCTTGTACACTCTTGATTTGATTGGTGGAAACACCGCAACTCAACAAGTAACTGGACACGCTTTGCGCACGTTCTTGTGATAAGTTCAGGTTCTTTTGCTGGCTTTGTGCAGCAGTACTGTTTTTCCAGCCCTGGTTGTCGGTATATCCGTAGATAGACACGTCCATATCCCGGTTCTGGTTGAGCACATTGTTGGCAAACTTGCTTAAAGCAGATTTAGCAGCAGCACTTAGATTTGCATTACCGGTAGTGAAAAGAATACCCGAGTCGAATGTTACTTTCACGGCTTGCAATCCGTTGTTGTCTGTTATCTGTTCTACTTGTGCGCCTTCAATTTGTTTTGCTTCTGCTGCTGCTTTGTCCATCTTCTTACCGATAAGAGCACCTGTACCTGCACCTACTGCCGTACCAATAGCAGCACCGATAGCAGCACCTTTACCTTTACCGATAACACCTCCCAGGATCGCACCTAGTGCAGCACCCGAACCACCACCGATAGCAGCACCTTTACCAGTGTTGTTCATACTTCCACAGCTACCAAATATCATGGCAATACTCATGAAGAGAACCATAAATTTCATCTTGTTCATAATGTTGATGTTTTTTAATTGGTTTATAAAAAATGTTTTTATACGAATCACTTCGCATTATTAATAACAATGCAAAGATACATATTATTTGGCAAGCGTGTACTTTTTAAGTTAAAATAACTCGGACGAGCCCCTTTGTTTGTTAATAAAGGGAAATGATAATTATCCTTTTATCGTTGAAGGAATACTCAAACACTTCTTTTTAATAATAATGAACCAACTCAAAAGAATTAACCCTTTGGCAACCGTGGTGATGCAGACTGCCCACCAGATTCCTTCCACTCCCATGCCCATCCGTACAAACAGGATGGCAAGCGGAATACGCATATAGTTGCAGCTGATGCTGATAATGGCAGGAGGGATGGTGCGTCCGATGCCGTAGAATACTCCCTGCATGGTGATTTCGAGCATCATAAAAAGTTGCGAATATCCGTCGATACGGAGGAACACACCTCCGGCTTCGTAGGCCGCCTGTTCGGGGACGAATATGGCAAAAACTTCATTCCCGAAGAAAACGAATAGTAATGTGCAGAATGTACCGAAGATTCCCGTCATCCATAAAGTCGTATACCAGGCTCTAAGTACCCGTTCCACTCGTCCGGCGGCGTAGTTTTGGGCGATGAAGGCACTTAGTGCGGTGGAAAATCCCTGTGAGGTATTCCAGGTGATTGCTTCAATTTGCCCTCCGGTAGTGAAAGTCATCAGTCCGATGTGTCCTCCCTGTTCCGAGGCGGTGCGGCAAAGGAACATATTGACGAAAGCAAATAGCGTATTCAAAGTAGCTACGGGCAATCCCAGTTTAAAGATTCTCCGTGTATATTTTTTCTTTAGCCGCGTGAAGAAAGGGAAACCGCCAAGCAGAGCATCCCGGCAACGCAACTGATAGACGAAAATTAGGAAAACACTTGCTTCCGCAATCCAGGTAGCGTATGCCGCACCATTGGTTCCCAGCCCGAAACCGAAAATGAAGAGCGGGTCCAGAATGATGTTCAGTATCAATCCTGTGCCGCTGATAAAGAACGGGACTTTACTGCGCCCTGCCGCATTATAAATTCCGGTGAAGGCGGCGGAGAGGAAAATAAAAGGCAATCCGGTAGAAACAATCCGCAGATATTGGATGGCATTGGCCGTAATATGATCTTCGAGTTCATAGATGCGTATGATAGGTTCTGCAAATATAAAAAGGAGTGTGCCCCAACAGATGGAAATAATCAAAGCAATCGTGATGTTATGAGATGCGAAACTGCGGGCATCTTCCTGGCTTTGCGCACCGATGGATTGTCCGACACTCACTTCAGATCCTACCTTATTTAATAAGGAGATAGAACCGGACATCCAGGTCAGGATTCCGACAGAACCGATGGCGGCTACGGCTTCACTTCCCAGTCGTCCTACCCACGCCATATCTGTGAGGCTATATGCCATTTGGATAAACGACGTTGCCATGATCGGCATTGCCAGATTAAACAGTTGACGGTTGATAGGGCCTTGTGTCAGATTCTTTATTCCTTGCATATAATTTTTCTAATCAAAATGGGGTGCAAAGATACGCAAAATTACTATCTTCGCGCATCTAATTATTCATTAATCAAAGTACATAGATACTATGAAACAGAAATTTTCTACTATTTTTATCTTGCTGCTTCTCTTTTTTGCTGGTTCACGAGTGGTAGCGCAAAATGCTCCGAAACCTTTTGATATTGAACAACCTTCACTTCGCGTATTCCTTCCTGCGCCGGAACTGGCAACGGGGCGTGCTGTGGTTGCGTGTCCGGGAGGTGGATATTCACATTTGGCATTCGAACACGAAGGCTGTGATTGGGCTCCCTACTTTAATAAACAAGGTATTGCATTGATTGTGCTAAAATACCGGATGCCGAACGGTGATCGTACATTACCCATTTCGGATGCTGAAGCAGCAATGAAATTGGTACGTGACAGTGCTGATGTCTGGAATTTGAACCCGAATGACATTGGTATCATGGGCTCTTCTGCCGGTGGACATCTGGCTTCTACCATTGCCACTCATGCCAAGCCCGAACTTCGTCCGAACTTTCAGATTCTTTTCTATCCTGTGATTACGATGGATAAATCTTATACCCATAGGGGCTCTCACGACAACCTTTTGGGAAAAGATGCTTCTGCTGAATTGGAACTTGAATATTCTAATGAAAAGCAAGTGACGAAAGATACACCACGTGCTTTTATCGTATATAGTGATGATGATAAAGTCGTTCCGCCTGCTAACGGAGTTAATTATTATTTGGCGCTGAACAAGAACAATGTTCCTTCAGTGCTTCATATTTACCCTTCCGGCGGACATGGATGGGGAATTCGCGAGGGTTTCCTCTATAAGAATGAAATGCTGGACGAACTGACGTCTTGGCTCCGTAGTTTCAAAGTACCTCATAAAGATGCTATCCGTGTAGCTTGCATTGGAAATAGTATTACGTATGGAGCACGTATCAAGAATCGTGATCGTGACAGTTATCCGGCCGTGTTGAGCCGTATGTTGGGAGAGGCTTATTGGGTAAAGAATTTCGGAGTCAGTGCCCGCACTCTGCTGAACAAGGGCGATCATCCTTATATGAATGAAAAAGCTTATCAGGATGCGCTGGCTTTCAATCCTAATATCGTTGTTATCAAGTTGGGTACGAATGACAGTAAATCATTCAACTGGAAATATAAGGCCGACTTCACGAAAGATCTGCAAACAATGGTCGATGCTTTCAAAGCGTTGCCAGCTCAACCGAAGATTTATCTTTGTTATCCTTCTAAAGCCTATCAGACCGGTGATAATATCAACGATGATATCATCTCTAAACAAATCATTCCGATGATAAAGAAGGTTGCCAAGAAAAATAACTTGTCTGTCATCGATCTTCACGCAGCAATGGACGGAATGCCCCAATTGTTTCCGGATAAGATCCATCCGAATGAAGAAGGGGCTAAAGTGATGGCAAAAGCTGTTTATCAGTCCTTGAAAAAGTAAAATAAGGAACTTGACGATTGTAAAATTTCCGGTTGAAATAATCTCTTTTGGAGAAAGTTTTAACCGGAAATTTTTTAGTTTAATCACAAATAATCTTCTTATAATATGCTAAAAAAAGTGTCTTTCTGAAAGTTAGATTTGTTACCAATCTGTATTTTTGCGCCCGAAAAATAATAAAATGATAAATAGCGTTATGAATAGACTACAAGATTTTACCTTTTTCTCGCAGTTGATGGCTAACGCTAATATGGGATGGTGGAAAGCCAATTTATCAACTGCGAATTATGAATGTTCTGACTTTATAGTAGAGTTATTAGGTCTGGATCAGACCGGAGTTATTAGTTTTGAAGATTTCAATAAACGTATTCAGAAAGAGGAACAACTTTCTACAACTGTTCATTCCTATGGTGTGTATCAACGGCCGGAGGTGGTGTATTTGCTTGATACGGTGAAAGGAGCTGTTTGGGTACGTAGCAAGGTATGCTTTCAAGAAACGGATGAAGACGGAAACGAAGTCATCTATGGTATATCCGAAGTGCAAGATGGTCCTGATATAGCTGCTTACCAAGCTTTGCAATACAGTGAGCGTCTCTTATCTAACATTTTCAAGTATTTGCCTATTGGTATCGAATTATACGATATGGATGGGGTATTGGTGGATTTGAACGATAAGGAATTAGAAATGTTTCATATAGAGAAGAAAGAAGATGTATTGGGTATCAATATTTTTGATAATCCTATTTTTCCGAAAGAAATGAAAGAACGGCTGAAGAAAAATGAAGATGCCGACTTTACTTTCCGTTATGACTTCTCGAAGGTTGGATCGTATTATCAGAATACCCAAAAACAGGGTACGATTGATCTGATGACTAAAGTGACTACATTATATAATAGTGAGCATCAGCCAATAAACTATCTATTGATTAATGCGGATAAGACAGAAACAACGGTAGCCTATAATAAGATTCAGGAGTTTGAGGAGTTTTTTGAATTGGTCGGTGATTATGCCAAGGTCGGTTATGCTCATTTCAATATTTTGAGTGGACACGGCTATGCCCAAAAAAGCTGGTACAGAAATGTGGGTGAAGCGGATGAAACTCCGTTGTCCGACATCTTTGGCACATACCGGCATTTCCACCCTGATGACCGTGCCTTGTTGATTCGGTTTTTGGACGACGCACGAAAGGGACTTACTACCAAACTTAGCAAAGAGATGCGTGTTCTTAGGGAGGATGGCACATACACATGGACGCATGTCAATCTGTTAGTAAAGAAATATGCCCCGCAGGACCGGATTATCGAAATTATCAGCATCAATTATGATATCACAGAACTGAAAAGGACAGAAGAAATGCTTGTCAAGGCACGTGATAAAGCTGAAGCGTCCGATCGGTTAAAGTCTGCTTTCCTGGCTAATATGAGTCACGAAATCCGTACTCCTTTAAATGCTATTGTCGGCTTTTCAAGCCTGTTGACTAGTACGGAAAATGCAGCGGAAAAGGAACTATATAATTCTCTGATTGGACATAACAACAAACTATTATTAAATCTGATTAATGATGTAATTGATCTTTCTAAAATAGAATCCGGTTATCTGGAATTGCGTCCGGACTGGGTTAACCTTACCGAGCTTCTTGACGAGAGTGTAGCGGAGTATGCTCATCAAGTACCATCTGGCGTTGAACTTCTGACTAACTATCCGGCACATGATTCTCTGGTAGAACTGGACAAATTGCGTATCAAACAGATCTTGAGTAATTTCCTTTCGAATGCCTTAAAGAACACTACCACCGGACATGTGGAAGTCTTCTATGAGGTAGACCACCAATCTGTCAGAATCGGTGTTAAAGATACCGGTCGGGGCATCCCACAGAATATGCTTGAAAAGATATTCGAAAGGTTTGAAAAGTTGGATTCCTTTGCTCAAGGGGCCGGTCTGGGCTTACCTATCTGCAAACTGATCGTCGAGAAGATGAACGGGCGGATATTAGTCGATTCCCAACTGGGGATAGGTACTACTTTTATAATCGAATTACCGTGTCGCTCTATGCTTGTTGAATAAGTATATGTGAAGAATATTAAAAGAAAAATCCCTTGATAACGACTGATTATCAAGGGATTAATTTTATGTTTCGTGATCCGCCTGGGGCTCGAACCCAGGACCCCAACATTAAAAGTGTTGTGCTCTAGTGCTTTCTTTCGAATGCGGGTGCAAAGGTAGAACATTTTTTTATAACTCCAAAAGAATTCAAACATTTTTCTTATCTTTGTGCCATTATCAACAATATATAATCATACATTATGGCTGCTGACGATAAAAAAATTATCTTCTCAATGGTAGGAGTGAGCAAAGCATTCACTCCTAATAAGAATGTGCTGAAAGACATTTACCTGTCGTTTTTCTATGGAGCGAAAATCGGTATTATCGGTTTGAACGGTTCTGGTAAATCAACGTTATTGAAGATCATCGCCGGTTTGGAGAAATCCTTTCAGGGAGAAGTGGTGTTTTCTCCGGGATATTCCGTGGGGTATTTGGCACAGGAACCTTATTTAGACAACACAAAGACAGTAAAAGAAGTAGTGATGGAAGGTGTGCAACCCATTGTTGACGCACTGACAGAATACGAAGAGATCAATCAGAAATTTGGTTTACCGGAGTATTATGAGGATCAGGATAAGATGGATGCTCTTTTTGCTCGCCAGGGTGAATTGCAAGATATCATTGATGCAACTGATGCATGGAATCTGGATAGCAAGTTGGAGCGTGCGATGGATGCTCTCCGTTGTCCGCCTGAAGATCAGCCGGTAGAAAATCTCTCCGGAGGTGAACGTCGCCGGGTAGCTCTTTGCCGTTTGTTGCTGCAGAAACCGGATGTGCTTTTGCTGGACGAACCTACCAACCACTTGGATGCAGAGTCTATCGATTGGTTGGAACAACATCTACAACAATATGAAGGTACGGTTATTGCTGTGACGCACGACCGTTACTTCCTCGATCACGTTGCCGGATGGATTCTTGAACTGGATCGTGGTGAAGGTATCCCCTGGAAAGGTAACTACTCTTCCTGGTTGGAACAAAAGACCAAACGTATGGAAATGGAAGAAAAGACCGCCAGCAAACGTCGTAAAACACTGGAACGTGAGTTGGAATGGGTACGCATGGCTCCGAAAGCCCGTCAGGCGAAAGGTAAGGCACGTCTTAACTCTTATGACAAATTGCTGAATGAGGACGTGAAGGAGAAAGAAGAGAAACTTGAAATCTTTATTCCGAATGGTCCCCGTCTGGGTAATAAGGTCATTGAAGCCAAACATGTGGCTAAAGCATACGGTGATAAATTGTTGTTTGACGATTTGAACTTTATGCTTCCTCCTAATGGTATTGTCGGTGTGATTGGCCCTAATGGTGCGGGAAAGACGACATTGTTCCGCCTGATTATGGGATTGGAAACAGTGGATAAAGGAGAATTTGAAGTAGGAGAGACTGTAAAGGTGGCGTATGTAGACCAGCAACACAGAGATATTGATCCGAATAAGAGCGTATATCAGGTAATTTCCGGTGGTAATGAGTTGATCCGCATGGGTGGACGTGACGTGAATGCGCGTGCATACCTTTCCCGTTTCAATTTCTCCGGAGGCGATCAGGAAAAACTCTGCGGTGTATTGTCTGGTGGTGAAAGAAACCGTTTACACTTGGCGATGGCTTTGAAAGAAGAAGGTAATGTACTGTTGCTCGATGAGCCTACCAATGATATCGACGTAAACACTCTGCGTGCTTTGGAAGAAGGTTTGGAAGATTTCGCCGGCTGTGCAGTAGTTATCTCGCACGACCGTTGGTTCCTCGACCGTATCTGTACACATATCCTTGCTTTTGAAGGAGACTCCAATGTATTCTACTTCGAAGGTTCATATTCAGAATATGAAGAAAACAAAATGAAACGTTTGGGAAATGAAGAACCAAAACGCGTTCGTTATAGAAAGTTAATGACTGACTAGTATAAAGTAATAGATTGAAGCATTTATAATGCTTTCTGTTTCAAAATAAAAGGCTCTGCAAATATTGTAGAGCCTTTATCGTTTTATAACAAGGGAAAACGTTTATCTCTCTTAAAAAATTGTAGTATAATCGTAATGTAATTCTAAATATTATTAATTATATTTGTGCACAGTTTTTAAAAGCAAACAATTTATATTAACTAATCAACTACATTTATGTTAAAGAGAATGCGATCTTTTTTAGTGCTAGTAATGTTATTTATTACCGTCACGATGAGCGCGCAGGTTACTACAGCCACGATGAGTGGTAAAGTGACCGCACAGGATGAACCAATCATTGGAGCAACAATCGTTGCGGTTCATGAACCATCAGGTACTCGTTATGGTACTGTGACTAACGTTAGCGGTCAATTTAATCTGCAAGGTATGCGTACCGGCGGCCCTTACAAAGTAGAAATTTCTTATGTTGGTTATCAAACAGCAATTTACAAGGGAATTAATCTGTTGTTGGGAGAGAATTATGTTTTAAATGTTTCTTTAAAAGAGAGTTCTGAACTGTTGGACGAAGTAGTAGTGACTGCTTCTAAAGAGAGTAATATGAAGTCTGATAGAGCTGGTGCTATTATGAATGCTAATCGTGATATGATTAGTAACACTCCAACTATTTCTCGTAGCATTAGCGATATTATGCGTCTTTCTCCGCAAGGTGCTGATGTTGGTAACGGTTTTGCAGTAGGTGGTGGTAACTATCGTCAGTCATTTGTAACAGTTGATGGTGCTGCTTTTAATAATACATTCGGGTTGGGAGGTAATCTTCCAGCTAACGGATCTCCAATTTCTTTGGATGCTTTGGAACAAGTTACAGTTGCTGTAACTCCATTTGATGTGCGCCAGAGTGGTTTTACAGGAGGTGCAATTAATGCGGTAACTCGTTCGGGAGATAATCAATTCCGTGGAACGGTTTATGGTTATTTTAATAATGAGAACCTGCGTGGTGATAAGGTTGAGGATTATAAACTGACTCGTTCTAAATCACAGTATTATACTTATGGTGCAAGTTTTGGTGGTCCTATAATTAAAGATAAGTTGTTCTTTTTTGTGAATGGAGAATATGAGGACAATGTAACAGCTGGTTCAAGTTATCAACCACGTACATCTTTAGATCAAGAATATACGGGAAATGTACGTCGTCCTGTTGAAAATACAATTGTTGACGGAAATGAGACTTGGGTTGGCTTGAATGATATGAGACAATATTTGAAAGAGAAATATAACTATGATCCAGGACGTTATAATAACTATTCTGTAAATACTCCGGCATATCGTATTATGGCTCGTTTGGATTGGAATGCAAATCTGAATAATAAGTTAAGTCTCCGTTTTACAAAGACTCATACAAAAGATTCAAATTTCCCATCAAGCTCTACTAGTCCTTTGAGTGCTGATGATATTTATCCAGGTGATACAGGATTGGGTATTCCAAAAGGAAAGGACTCTGGACGTAGTACTAAATATTCTATGAGTTTTGAGAACTCAAACTATTATCAAGTGCGTGATTTTACATCTGTAGCTGGTGAATGGAACTCTCGTTTCGCTAATGGAGCTATGAATAATATGTTACGTTTTGCATATTCTTATCAGAATGAGCCGCGTGAATATGATGGTAATCCATTCCCGACCGTTGATATATTAAAAGATGGTGCATCATATGCAGGTTTTGGTATGGATGTATTTACACAAGGTAATTTACGTAAAACTTCAGTATATACAGTAACGGATGAGTTTAATTGGAATGTTGGGATAAATAAGTTTATGGCTGGTTTCCAGTATGAACATACTAAGGCTACAAATGGCTATATGCAAGCTGGTGGAGGTTACTATGTTTATAGCTCATGGGATGATTTTGTAAATGGTAAGAAACCTGCTGCTTTTGGTATAACTCACTCTAATGCTGCGGATTTATCACAGTTTTATGCAGAAATGAAATTTCAACAATTCTCTCTATATTTGCAGGATGAAATAGCATTGTCTGAAAATCTTAAGGTTACAGGTGGACTTCGCTTTGAATTACCAATTTATCCCTCATTGAAGAATAACTATAATGAAGACTTTGCAAAATTGGATTTTGGAGGAACTCGTTATTCTACTGATCAGTTACCTGATGCTAAGCTTTCTGTATCGCCTCGTGTTGGTTTTAACTGGGATTTGACAGGCGAACGTAAATATGTGCTTCGTGGTGGTACAGGATTATTCGTGGGACGTTTGCCGTTCGTATGGTTAGTATCTGCTGTCGGAAACTCAAATGTTGGGCAAACGCAATATTTTTATAATAAGGTGGATGCTAACACAGGCAAACAACCCGATTTCCATACAAATGTAAATGATATTTTGAAAGATCTTTATGATGGGAAATTTACTCCGAATGAAGTTGTTGCTCCACAATCTCCAACTATTATTGATACAAATTTGAAGATGCCATCCACTTGGAAAACATCTTTAGCATTTGATATGAAATTGCCTGGTGATATTGATTTTACAGTTGAGGGTATTTATAGTCGCGATTATAATCCTGTAGTTGTTTCCAATACAGGTTACAAACCATCTGAAACGACAGTAACTCTAGCTCCGGGAGATGTACGTAATACATATACAATGTATAGTGATGCAACTTGGAGAAATAAATATCAAAATGTATATTTGTTAGAGAATTGGAAAAAGGGTGCATACTATTATTCTATTTCTGCACAATTACGTAAGAATTTTGATTTTGGTCTTGATGTATCATTTGCTTATACTCACTCAAAGGCACGGTCTTACAGTGATGGTATTGGTGATCAGGTAACGTCTGCTTATAAGACTAATACTTATTCTGTTAATGGTATTAATGAACATGAATTGGGATATGGTACTTATGTAGCACCAGATAGAGTATTAGCGACAATCGGATATCGCAAAGAATACGGAAAACATTTTGCAACAAGTGTATCACTATTGTATGAAGGTATGCAAATGGGTTTTGCTGGTAGTTATTCATACAGTCGTTATTCATATACTTTTGGTGGAAATGTGGTTGGTGATTATGGAGCAAACAATCTGTTGTATGTTCCTGCAACACGTGAAGAATTAGACAGCTGGAACTTTGTAGATTCAAAAGATAAATCAGGTAATGTTACTTATGCAGCTAAAGATCAAAAAGATGATTTTTGGAATTACATTAACCAAGATAGTTATTTGAAAAGTCGCAAGGGTAAATATACAGAGAGAGGTGGAGCTAAAATGCCGTGGCATCATCAGATTGATTTTAAATTGAATCAGGACTTCTTCTTGAATGTTAATGGAAAGAAGAATATTCTACAAGTAGGTGTGGATATAAAGAATCTTCCTAACTTGCTTAATAATGATTGGGGGGTATATAAACAAGTAAATAATACTTCTTTGCTTAATTATAAGAATGGAGAGTTCACAATGAATAAGAATGGAAACAATGTGTTGACCGATACATATCGGACATATCAAAGTTTTAGATCTACTTATTCGGTACAATTTAGTGTACGTTACATTTTTAACTAATCGAGAATTAATCTTATAATATTAGAAAGCCGGACGACTTTGAGTTATCCGGCTTTTTTGTGTATAAAAATGGAATTGTATATAATTGGGATTTACAAATTGGTCATTATGAATATAGAGAGATAAATAAAAATAGAAGTAATCCCATGTTTAGGTTAAATAATGATTGTAAGGACCATAATAAGCGATTTACTACTTATATTATAATATGATTATTTTTTATATGTAGTTTACAACTTTACCCTCATCACCACCGGATTATGATCGCTATAATTAAGATCCGGCGAGAAGTAATCCGTGCTATTCAGTTCCGGTGAATGGAGAATGTAGTCGATTCTCAACAAATGCTTGAAGTACTTGAAAGTATACATATATCCATGTCCGCTCGTTTGAAAGCCATCCTGCAACTTATCACCTTTTATAGTATGATAAACATACGAAGACGGCAGAGAGTTAAAGTCACCGCAGACTAGAGTAGGATAGGGGGAGGCGGCTATTAGTTGCTTGAGAAGATCAGCTTGTACGGCCCGTTTCCGGAAATTCTCATGTAAGCCGTCGATAAGTCCCAGGGTAGCATGTTCCACTCTTTGGGAATCATCCGTACGAAGTCCCTTTTCCAGTTTGCGCTTGTTCTGGCTTACTTCCGTTGTTTGGAGATGATTGTTGAACAGGCGGATGGTGCGACCATTGATTTCAATATCACATGCAAGACTGCAATTTTTCGAATCAGGATAGATGATAAGATGCTCCTCCTTGATAGGATAACGGCTGAAAACAGCCAGTTGCAACAGATTCTTCCCTTCGGGCGAAGAAGGAATATAGTGATACGGCCAATTAGAAAGAGCTGCGGATATACTATCGATGCCAAACTCATCGTTAATGCCAAATTCTTGAAAACAGAGAATATCTGCTTGCAGATTTCTCATGTAAGAAGCAATCTCCTTGCATGAGTAGCCGGTATGCTCGTGGTTAAAGGCATCGACGTTGTAAGTAGCAACCGTCAACACTCCCGGAGTATATACATTCATTTTAACCATCGGTGACGAAGCCGGACTGAAAAAAGGCGATTGTAATACACAGCTCATATATCCCCAATTGCTGAATATAGCAATCAGAGGGATGAAAACCCAGCACCGCCAACGAATCGTCCAGTAGATAGCAGAAGCAAGATTAGCCAATAAAAGTATCGGCAGTATCAAACCGATGAAAGGCATAAATTTGAAACTATCCGGTGCGGCATTGCCTACGAAAGCACCCGCAATGGTAACTCCTGCCAAAATACTGGTCAGCACGATGGATATGTAATAAAACAGTCTGTAAAAGGCTTTCATTTAATCTAAATTATTTGCTGGTTATATCATGAGGGATTAAGCTCTCTACGAAGGAAGCAACCATTTATGAATCATTGCTTTCAACTTATCATCCGCTATTGGTTTAGCTATAAAATCATTGCACCCCGCTTCTTCAGCTGCTTTTCGGTCCTGTTCGTATGCAAAGGCACTTTGAGCAATAATAGGAACAGTGGCAGACAGTTCACGGATGATTTTTGTAGCTTCCAGTCCGTCCAGATTCGGCATCTTGATATCCATCAAGATAAGATCCGGTTTCACTTCATCGAACATCGTGACAGCTTCCATTCCGTCATGCGCACGTATAAGCTGATGGTCTTTACCTAGAATAGCCTTCAATAAGTCGAAATTGCTGTCCGTATCTTCGGCAACCAAAATACAGGCATGCCGTGTATTTGCAGAATTGTCAACACTCGAATCAGCAGTTTTTCCGGCAGATGCTATTCCAGCGATGTTTCCTTCACCATTCTCTTTCTTTGAAGAATCCACATTTGCAGGATTTGCAATCGTGTATGGCAAAGTAAATGTAAACGTCGTTCCCTTACCAAATTCGGAGCTGACGGAAATCTTGCCCCCGAGACGTTCAACGATAGACTTACAGATAGATAATCCCAACCCAGTGCCTTGTGCATGATTGTTCAGCTTTGCGAAACGCTCGAACACACGCCCCACTTTCTCCGGTTCAATTCCTGTTCCGGTATCCGTTACGTGGAATACAATCTGATTGTCCGCCAGTTTGTAACCATAACTGATGCTTCCTTCCTTCGTAAACTTGACAGCATTTCCAATCAGATTTGAAATCACCTGGAATACCCGGTTCTTGTCCGTTTCAATCATCAGACTTTCGTCCGAGGATTCATAGACAAGGCTTACTCCTTGCGGAGTACGGAATATATGAGCATCGTGCACTTCCCGGCAGAGATTATGGAGACTAGCCGGTCCGAAGGAAAACTCGATGGTTCCCGATTCAATCTTCGAGAGGTCGAGAATCTCGTTGATAAGTTGCAGGAGACGTTCGTTGTTCGCGTTTACGATGTTATAATACGTCTTCCGTTCTTCCGCATCATCGCTTTCGGCAATGAGATGCGAGAAACCTACGATAGCATTCAGCGGCGTACGTATTTCATGACTCATATTGGCGAGGAAGGCCGACTTCAGGCTATCAGACATTTCCGCTTTCTCTTTCGACGATTGAAGTTCCCGTTTTATTATTTCCAGCTCCGTGATGTCCCATTCGATGCTGACGATGATAGGCGAAGATAATTCGTCACCGTCCACCCGGATTTTCCGTTTGTCGAGGATAATCATGTTTCCGTTTCTGTCCTTTCCTTCAGCAGTCCAGTGCAGACCTTTTCCGGTGGTAGCCACCTGGATATCTTCTTGTCTCTTCTTTTCGGCTACGATAGGCGGGTAGAAATCGAAGTCATTCTTGCCGACAGGGTCGTTCTTATAAAGATCGCGGTTGTAGGCCTCCCGATTCCGGTAAATGTATCGGAAGTCGTTGTTGATTTCCTTCACTACAATCCCGGCAGGGAGATTGTTGATGGTTGTATCCATGATTTGGTTGAGCCGTTTGATTTGGGCTTCGTACCGAATCCTCTCGGAAATATCATGGGCAAACGACCAGTAACTTTCTTCTCCGGAATCATTGGTCACGTTGTACATCGTACCTTCATAAGCCAATATTCCTTTATTGATTTTAGATGGGTGATGGGCCACAAAGTTACTGCTGCCACCGTGTATGACATCTTTGCAACGTTCGTTCCAAGCCTCTTGTGTAGGCATATCTGCGGCGACATTGTAAATCTTTAATTGACTGATGTCTTCGTTTTCTGAAATACCATGATTGTACAGGAAACGACGGTTGGCAAAGATAATCGTGCCATCGGGCTTGGCGGCAAAGATACTTTCTTTGGCGTTGTTGATGGCATGAGTCAGTGTATTGATGTCATTTCTACGATGCTGTATGTCCGTGATGTTCTGGATATAGCCTTCGATATTGAAACTACCGTCGGAGCGTTGTTCACGCAGATAAGTCTGGATACGCATATAGAAGATTTCTCCGTTCAGGCGGACACGGTAGCTGATGCTTTCCATGTTGAGTTCTTTTTCGTTCACCCGACACCATTCCATAAAACTCTGACGGTCTTCTTCTACAATCAGTTCCACATATTTCTCAATGGCAAGGTTTTGCACATTTTCCTCGCACAAAACACCGGTATATCCAAGATAATGAAAAATATTCTGTTTCGTATTGTACGTCCATTGTCCTATCTGGGCTACCTTTTGAATAGCCCGCAGGGTGAGATTTGCTTGTTCCAACTGTCTTTTTACGTTGCTTCTTTGCGTGATGTCGCGATATTGGCAAAGCACCATACCGTCATAAGGGAACATGAGGCATTTGAAGTAAAAAGTTTCGCCTTTCAGCACCAACTTGAAGTTCTTGCTGATGCTTCTTTGTTCTTCGAGTACAATCTGGAAGATGGGCATCACCCTCTCTCTCGTATATTCTGGTAAAAGCTCAAATATATTTTTTCCTAAAAGTATATCCTCTTGCAGAAACCATAGATCACAATGAGGCTCAATGTCTACGCAGACTCCGTGCCTGTCAACCAATAGCATTGTATCTGCCGTCAGTTTCAATATTCTTTGTGCGTTATTCGCATCATGTAATATTCTGTTCATGTCTGTTTTTTATTAGATGATAGAGACTAATGTCTTATAGTAAGGATAACAAAAGATAATAGCATTTGTTTTACTTTTCAGCGCGCTTTGCCTTTTCCCAGGCTCCGCTTCCTTTTTTCTTTTTCAGATAACGGATGCCTTTCAGCACATTGACATTCATAAATAGGAAATAGTAGGGGATAAAAAGCAACTTGTTTTTTATCTGTTTGGTGGATAGATAATATCCCCAATATCCCAACCCGTAAAAAAGAACCTGCATGGCAAGCAGCACTCCGTAAAATATCGTGGAACCACCTAACAGCAGAATCGCAATATTCAGCGGGAAGAGAGCGAACAACAGGAACGGAGTAATAGACCATCGCAATACCCGGTGAGACGTATATTGAAAGCTAAGTATCCCGTAGCGGAAAGGATTCAGCAACGGACGAAGTCGCCAGATGGACTGCAATCCTCCGGCAGCGATGCGCACTTTCCGCTTTTCTTCTTCGCGCATATCTGCCGAACCGCTTTCGATGGCGTAAGCATTGGTGCAATAAGCAATGGTGTAACCTTTCATGGTGATCCGGAGCGAAAGAATAAAATCGTCGAGCAACGTATCCGGTTCCATTGCTTCGAATAGTTCACGACGCACGGCAAATAGTTCGCCTGCTGCTCCTACGGCAGAGTAGAGGCGGGCGTCAAGTGCTTTCAGAGTTGATTCGTATTTCCAGTAAATACCTTCACCACCGGCAGCCGCCCCGTCTTTGGTCTGTACGGCGATCCGTTTTTCACCAGCCACGCAGCCCACTTTCGGCTCTTGGAAAGCAAGTACGATTTCCCGTATGGCCTCCCGGTTCACCATCGTGTTGGCATCCGTAAAAACAACGAGCGGAGTGTCCACCAGCGTCATTCCACGTGTCATTGCGGCCGTCTTACCTTGCCGGAGCGGTTGGAAATATACGGTCGCTTTCCCCTGCCAACGGGTTTGCAGTCGTTCGTTCGTACCGTCATCGCTTCCGTCCGTCACCCATACGATGTGCAGCTTGTCCGCAGGATAATCCAGCTCAAGACTGTTCTCCATCTTTTCGTCTACAACATCTTCTTCGTTGAATGCTGTAATGAAGAGGGTAACTTCCGGCAGGTCTGCGTCCGATGCCGGCAACGAACGCTTCACAGGTTTCACGAAAAGCTCTTTCAACTTGACAAGAACGTAAAGCACAATTCCGTAGCCCAAATAGGTGTAGAACACAATGAACAGGGCAAGCCAGAAAATAATTTCAAGGCAGAGGGCAATGGTTTCGTTCATAGTTGTATATTCTTTATTAGAGTTATAAAATTAATTATTTAGTTGCTGTTCAATCCATTCCAATCTTTTTAGATAAATACTTCTCATTCGACTGATTGCTTCGTTAAACGTTAATTTTTCATCGTTGTTTGGTATGATGGTACTATCAAGATTTGAGAGTGGCCATAATTTTGAATTTTCCTTTTCAGACAGAGAAAGTGCAGTTGCTTTTTCGGAGATATAATCAGCAATCCCTATTAACTGTGGTTTAAGTTGGCAGAAACGTTCTACAACCTTTCTTTTGAAATTAGGATCTTTGAATAAATATTTGTACCAGACAGCACTTTTATTATTGTTCTCGGCTTCTGTCGTAAAAGTAGTATAGTCAAAATCCCATAATGGGCCGGCATACAATTTCTTATTGCGGTCTTTATAGCAGTATACACTATATATGTATCCCATTTCTTTATTTCCAACTATTGCTTGTACCATCCAATAGTCGATAAAGGACTCAACATTGATATATTCGTTGTATACTTGTTCATATTCTCCAGCCTGAAGAAGTGCTTCAAATGTATTTGTATAGTTTTCTATGTATTCAAGTTGCGCTTTGTTGAGCACTTTTTCATCTGGCTCTTTTATGTTGACCGGCCAATTGTTGATGGGAGTCCTGAATTTGTTAGGTTCATCATAATATGAGTCATATTCTAATAGATATCCACCAGTAATTTGTGGCTCATCCACATCTTCTGCTGTTAATTCTTTAACATTAACTCTGTTTTTGTCAACTCTGATTTGTTCGCAAACTTGGAAGTTCCCTTGATACTCACCATTAAAGATTACTTCAGCAAATTGACTTTTGGGGGTCCATTGTAGGTTGTCAGCTATGTAGCCGATATGAAATGTGACATCATTTCGAAGTAAGGTTCTATCTCTATAATTAGCGAGGAAGCTCCATCTTTTGTGTTTAGGCATTCCAAGTATGCTTGATTTATTGTTTAGTTTCACATTGAATGGTTTTTTAGGAAATCTCCATGTACCATTTCCTCTTCCTTTTACTTCAATAGAATCTTTGAAATCTTCAAAATGATTCATTCCTTTAATTTCGAATGATGCAGTGAGCCAATTCTCCCGATCCAGTAGTGGGTGTTCTCCATTAGTTTTGATTATGACAACTGGCAGTCCTGTATATGGTAACAATCGGACTTGATAATCTTTTGTTTCTCCATTATCTCCTTTAAAGGTATATGTGATGATTTCACTGAAATCGTTAGCGGTTACTCCGTCTTTTTGTTCTTTATTGTTGATGTATAATTTACCTCTTTCTGTACTGAATGAGGCTATTAGGTTGCTTGCATCAATGGGTTTGTCCAAATACCAAGTTAATTTATTATGACTAGTATATATAGGTAGTTCTATATCTTCTGCTAATTGAGGATTTAATTTTTTTTCAAATTTGAACGAAAGTAAATTCCCCTTGTCAATAAACAAATTGTTTTTTGTATCAATGCAAGAGCTAGACAATAGTACAATCGATAGAGTACATGCCAATCTTATATACATTTTAGATAAGACAAAATTGAATATCATATTATTTTTTCTTTTCATTTTTCATATATTCCTCCAAAGTTATCGGAACATGTCTATGAGTCTTATTTTTTACTTTATTTTTTATCATATAATAGAGAGCGCTACCCACTTTCTTTAATTCTTTTACTGCACTTCTGCGTGGATATAGCTGTTCCACCATCTGCCGGCTCCACGGTTTGGTAAAGAAATCTGTATATTTTTCATCAATCGGGTTAACGATGAATTCTATATTATCTTTCCATTCACATCGGTTTAGCATCAAGTCTCCTTCGGTGAGCCATAGCAGTTTGTAGGTCAGCGACTGATAAGGCAGATAATTCAGAAACAGTTCACCATAATTATTTTCATAATTTCCCGGCATCCTCGATTTCTCAAAAAGAATTAGTTTTTTATCCAGATAGAGGATAATCCATTTATGAGATTTTTTAGGAAAAAGAAACTCGCCCAACAGACTAGGAGTTTCCATATATCCTCTCTTAGATACTCTGCATTGTTCACGAATAAAATCTGCCGGATTTTCAACGTGTTCAAGTACTTGGTTACAAATCACATAATCAAACTCCTTATCCTTAAACGGCAATACTTCTCCGTTTGCATTGATAAAATCCTGGTGTGGATAAATCTTAAGATTTCCGCATCGGTGGTAGTTCGTTTCCATATACTGCTCTACAATAACATCAGCCCGGTAAGTCGGATTATGTCCCGACCCTACTTCTAGTACCCTGTCTTTCTTACCGATATTCAGGTCATCTCTGTCATACGGATTACGGATAATCATAGTATTCTTTTTTAGAGTGTGTGAAAGTTATTTGTTTTTAATCAGATTGCTATCTTCATCTTTATATTCTTTTTTCTTTGTGAATATACCTCCCATACCTTTCAACCCTTTTACAACGCGCACTTTGAAACTGTTGAATAAACTTCCGTCTACCCCCACCGTTCCATATCCTGTTACTGCACGTGCTTTACGATTACGTATAAATGCTATTTTACCAAATTGTTTAAGTTGTAAAGCCAGATATCCATCTTCGCCGCGAATAATATCGGTGCGGATGCCTGTTTGCTTAGCATACTCTGTGCGATAGGCAAATACAAGACCGCGTACACTAAGTTCGGGACGTTTAAAAGATTGCATCCACAGATGCAAATCACGGGCAGCTTCATATATTTTCAATCCGATCGGTGAGTGATTTTCGTCAGGAATATAACTCCATAAGGAGCTGACTCCCACTACTCCCGGACGCTCTAAAGCATCCACCATCATTTCTACATACTTGGGTGGATACATTGTGTCGGAATCAATATTGATGTGATATTTTCCCCGTGCGTTGTTCAAACCACAAAGTCGGGCAAAACCACAGCTATGCTGGGTTTCCGTATGATAAGGCACTCCGCATGCTTGAAAAATCTCAGCTGTCCGATCTTTCGATTCGTTGTCTACACCGATAATCTCAACAGGATATTTACATTGCATTTCGCTCAAAGACCATAGACAGGCAAGTAAATGCTTTTCCTCATTATACCCGATCAGTGACACTGTGATAATTGGGTTATTGCTTTGTAACTTTGCAATATTCTGGCGCACTTCTTCAACTATGGACGGAGAAGCTTCAGAGAACGGTTTTTCGTATACTTGCAGATATTTACTGTACCATTTGTTCATAGTTGTATCTAATTTATATTATTTTTTTCGTAAGAATCTCTCTATATTTCTGACGCACCGATACCCGAATATTCTGATAAGGAGCGTTCTTGTACGGTAATAAAAAAATGCTTTGTGTGAGAACCATGAGTTTTGATAATGATGGATCGCATACGTATATGGGGTCAAAATCACTTGTCGCGAATCGAAGACTTTTGGAGAAAAGTATTCACACGGAAGCACACATACCTTCGTCTGCATATCTATCTTTTCCAATTCATTAATCCTGCTTCCGGATGGTAGATTATATACAGGTTTCAGTTTCTGTATCGTCTCATTCATTATTTCCGGTAGCATACGGATATCCATTTGTCCGTCTTCTTTTACAAACTTCCTGTTTTGATAATAATCCAAGCAAGCTTTTACCCAGTCGCATCCTTTTTCCGCGCCTATGATAGCTGCTTCGATAGTGCCTGCATTTTCAGCTCCTACAAAATAGGGAAGTTTCAGAAACTCGTCAAAGCTTTTTAGCACTTCTACGTCGGAATCGAGATAGATACCTCCGTAGTGATAGAGAGCATACATGCGGATGTAATCTGCCGCAAAAGCATATTTTTTGGTTGCAAAAGCCTGTTCTACCCACAGACTGCTTTTCAGATCAAATTGGTTACAGTCCCACAACATAACTTCATAATCGGGGAGGTGCTTCTTCCAACTGTCCAGGCATTTCTGTATCTTATGCGGATAAGGATCTCCGCTTAGCCAGCATAAGTGTATTAGTTTTGGTATCATGATAATTGATCGCTATAAGGTTGTTTTGTTAATGTTTCGAATAACTCTCTCCATTCTTGTGCCACGTGTTCAATCTTGAAACGTTCCACATTGATGCGTGCTTGTTTGCCCATCTCTTTCCGTACTTTTTCATTTTCAATGAGATAACATATTTTCCCGGCCAAGCCTTCGATATCTCCATTCTCTACTAATAGACCATCTTTGCTGTCAGTAATGATGTCGCGCGGACCGCAGGGACAGGTGAATGACACCGGAGGGACGCCACAGGCCATTGCTTCAATGATAACCATTCCAAACCCTTCGAACCGTGACGATAGGACAAATATGGAACTTTCGCAATATTTGTCTACAATATTCGGTACGCTATGCTCCAGAACACAATTGGATGAAATGCCAAGCGAGTCAATCTGTTGTTGTAGTTTTTCGCGCATGCCATCTCCGTAAATGCGCAGCGTCCAATCTGGATGTTGTTCACTGACAATCTTCCAGGCAGGAATCAGGCGGTCGAATCCTTTTTGCGGTACATATCGTCCGACAGCTATTACCTGTTTTTGTGAATTGTCGGAAGATACTCCCGGGTAAAAGGGAAGTGGATTGTATATCACGCTTACATTGTTTAACTCTGTCCATTGAGCGGCATCTTCATGGCTAAGAACGATGAAGCGTTTCAGTTGGCGCAATTGACGTATGAGTTGTCGTCTCCAGTGTTCCTTCACAATCCGTTGCAAGAACATGGGAAGGTGATTGTCATTGAATGCACGGTAGTCGGATTTATTGAAATGGATTTCTCCGATTTTTATGCTCCCGTCTTTCACTTTATTGATGAAATTAATATCACGGCGGAGGAGGGAGATTGTAATATCCGGACGGATGTTGCAGAGGCATTCATTAAGTCTCTTTTTGAACAATCGTTGTTTTTTCCAATATCCGAGAATCCTTTTTGGCAAAGTGCGCCCGTACATTTCATCGTAGTTAATATTCAGTTGGTGGAGGGTGATAGACGGGTGAAGTTCATAATAAGGCTTCTTGTTTTTGCCGTCTGTCAGAATGATATGTATTTCATAGCCGAAATGTTCAGCAAAATAATTTGCTTTTAGCGTTAACACCCGCTCCATACCGCTGGGGTAATAGAGAGAGGGAATGCAGTAGGCTATTTTAATCTGTTTGCTCATCAACTATTGTTTGTAACTTTGGTTATATTTACTGTGTCTTAAATCCTATCTTCTCAATTACTTTTTGCATTTGGGCTTTCCATGATAATGGACGGACCGATTCGCGAATCTCAAGTGGCGTGGTTTTCAATGACTTCTGAAATTCAACCAACGCCGGGATGTCTACTGGCGATTCGTCAGCAGGAACCTTCCATACATAAGGCATGGAATCGAAATCCTCGTCCGTTTCTGAATATGTGAAAGCAAATCCCCGTGCGGCATATTCACGGTTTTTTAGTGTCTTGATATAAGTGATACCGCTTCGATGGCGTCCGAGGCTACCAATAGCGAAATCTGCTCTTTCAAATTGGATATCCAGTTCCTCACCATGTAATGGTCCGTGCATGATGACATACGGTTCCAGATGATTGTTGCGGACGACAGGCAGAATTTCTTCCCGTTCCCGTTCGCCGGATAGTGGACCGATGATGTGGAAATATACTTTATAATCGGGGTTAGTCCGGTAGTACTCTGCCATTCCGTTCACCATGCGGTCAAATCCATGCCAATAGTGTACTTCGGCTACACCGATAAGATGCAGTTCATGTGAAGTGTCATTTTGGCTTTGCTTCATGGGAATGGCATCAAAGTCTATTCCGTTGGAGATACGTATGGTTTTTCCTCCAAAGATCGTTTCCGCGTTGGAGAAAGTGACAATGCCGTCCAGATGTTTAGCTAGTTGGTGTCGGAAGCAACGGTCGATGAGCAAATAAAATTTCATAGACCGGGAAGTGTATTCCTGATCGTATGGATAAGTTGGAATTTCCATTACCACTTTGGCACCTGTCTGTTTTAACAGTTTCACCAGTCGTAAGGTAAACGGATTGGCGTTGTGATGGGAACGGATATATACCAGTTCGATTTTTTCGCGGCGGGCATATTCTATAATAGGAGAATAATAGACACGTTTCCAAACTTTGGCGGCAGCTCCTGTGCCAAAGTCGGCAATGACTTCGTTATCTACCTTCCAGCGGCGTTCACCATAAGCGGTGATATCGTAATGACACAGGCGAACATCCACTCCACATTCTTTGAGGGCTTTCACTTGATAATGTATTTTCTTACTAATTCCATTGGCTTTGTCAAAGCCATGGAATATAAGGAACAAGGCTTTCATTCGTTATATATAAATCTCTGTATATTGTTTATTTTGTCTATTTACTTTCTCTTACACATGATACTCCGCACTTTCCCTATAATGTCATACTCATGCGTAGCCTGTATATATCCCCCAAAGATAATAAAACTAATTATACCTTTAGCAATAATCGTCACAAAAATGTTCATTCCTTCCAGTATATACTGCATCGGAGTAAGGGCTAGCACTATCAAAATGCTAATTATCAATGGAGAAATAAGCTGACGCATGAATGGCCAGGCACTTCTCCGGAAAGTTACCCGATACATCTGCCAATAACATTGTATAAAGTTGATGGTGAACGTTACCACGATACAACTTGCCACTGCTGTCAGCGTTTCGAAGTAGAAGATTCCGAGCAATATACCTGCTACGTTGAGTACAGATGAAAATACTCCGCACACAAATAAGCTCCGTGTATCGCCTGCCGCTTGAAAGATGGAACCGGACGAAGAAAGTATAATCTGAATCCCTACGGAGAGTGACAGAATCCGGAATACAGGTACGGACGGCATCCATTGATTACCGAAAATAATAATTGTCACTTCTTCTGCCGTGAAGAAAAGCAGTACACTAAGTGGGAGACCAATAAAGGCAAGAAAACGGACAATGCGTTCGTAAGAATTTAACAGTTTTCCTTTGTCATTCTGAAAATCACTGAAAATAGGGTGCATCACCGGAGTGATGACTTGCGTGATATTCTGCAAAGGCAGCATCATCAAGCGGTAAGATTTCTCATAATATCCTAAATCGGACATGCTCATGTATTTGCCAATCAGTAGTTTATCCAGATTCCGACTGAAATAGTTGATGACGTTGAACAGGAATTGGTAGGCAGAATAGGAAAATATCTTCCGGAGTACCGTCAACCCCAATGTGAAGCGCAGCCGTTGCGGATAACGCTGAAAGGAGATAACGAATATCAGTATGCTGGATACAATCGGGTTGATAATCAATGCATATAGTCCTGCTCCGCAAAGGGCAGCGGTCACGGCGGCTGCACCTGCGGAGATTTGAATAACGAAGCTACGGATAGCTATGAATTTAAATTCTTTGTTCCGGTAGAACAATGCTCCCGGCACGATGGTGGCAGAGGCAAAAAAGAGGTTGACAGACAGCAGTTGACACAAAGTCCGTAGAGTATTGCTCTGGTAATAATCGGCAATAATCCACGAAGAAGCGAAGAATAAGACACTGATTCCGATACCTGTCCATACGGTGAATGAAAAAATATCCGACAAATCATCTTTAGTCAACGATTTGTGTTGGATGATGGCCGGAGATACTCCCATGTCGGTGAGAAGATTGAAGAACGCGATGATTACGGTAGCGACAGCTACGATTCCGAAGTCATCCGGTGATAATAGGCGGGCCAGTATTCCTGCTACGACAAGGGATATGAAGACGCCGCTGTATTTAGCCAATGCAGTGTAAAATACCCCTGAAAATAATTGACTCTTAATGTTATTAGCCATTGATTGCTTGTTTATATGTTTGTGCGTATGCTTGTCCCACTTTGTGGATGCTCATATTTTCCATGCCGTACGTGTAATTCACTTCCCCTTGTCCCCATGCGGCAAGCCGGCGGGCTTCTTCGAGTGCTCGCAGGATGTCTTTTTTGTTGTCGGGATTGAATGTCGGGTTACCGGTTTCGGAAAGCAGTTCGCCGATATTTCCCACTTTGGGACCTACCACCACTTTGTGATAGAGGAAAGCAAGGGGTACGTTACCCGAATTTAATATGTCTTTCCGTTGGATGAATATCACGTCTGAAGCAGCCATATAGTAGGGCAGGTCACAGTTGTCTATCAGCTCGTCGTTGGCTCCTGCCTGTAGTTTATATATGCGGTTAAACAGTGGCATGAATAGATAATATCCGGCCCTTGAAATCCATCGTTTGAGGAAATTCCTGCCATAGTTGTTGTGTCTTGAAAAAGGATAGAGGCGTGGAGCTAACAGCATCTTGCGTTCCTCATTCCAGCTGCGGAACGCTCCGAGCACCATGCGTATTTCTTCACGATTGCGAAATTTTCCAAAGGCAGTGACAATGAATGCATCTTGCGACAGATTGAGATATTGGCGTGCGCGTTCTACGCTGATATCTTCTTTGTAAGTGTATTGGTAGATGTGGTGAGGGATCACTGTATTCTGGCTGTCAGGATATCTTGTGAGAAATTCGTCGCGACTGAAACGCCCCATGTGTACGACGATGTCACTCTGCGATTCGATAATATCATAGGCCCGGCTTATGATTTCATTAGCATAATGTGGACGGACATTGTGTCGTGTGTAGATAAACCGTGTTCCTCGTGAACGAAAAAAACGGATACGTTCTTCCAGTCGGCGAATAGTGTCGGGGTTGCTACATGTCCAGCCTATAACTTCTTCCGGCCATTGGAAATGTATGATATCATAATCCGTATCCGACTCCCAAAACTCTTTTGTGGAACATCGCACGTCAATGCCAGCCATCCTGATCGCATCGCACAAAATTGGTACGAACAAATTGTCCGTATCTCCGTTTTCTCTAAAGACAATGAGTGCTTTTACCGATGGATTGCTTGTGTCTTCACTCTCATTCATGTTTTTTCCTTTGATTTTGAACAGCTAAGCTGTGCCACAAAGGTAATAAAAGATATGAAAATAACTATCTTTTTTTGATCTTCTTTTCATTGCTCGGCTCCTTGAACGAACCATTCTTCTTCTTGTTCGCACCAAGCTTCCTGTATTTTAAGAGTATAGCCTCTTCTTTATTGGCATTTCTCGTTTAACAGAGCTTTTACTATCTGGTAACAAATGTTGTGAATGTTGATGACACAGAAAAACGTTCAGCTAAATACTACATAGTGAAAAAAACATCTATCATACTATCATGCATTTTAATAGTCTCCTTACTATTAGAAGAATAAGTATGATAGATGGCTTTAAAAAATGTATCTATCATACTTTTACCAGCAAAAACAGGTTATCTGTCATCTACAAAATAGCCGAATAAAGGTCTTATATGCATGAAATAGCTTGCTTTTGTTGTAATTAATCCGTATAAATACGATTATCATGGCTTAATAATCCAACTTTAACAGCGATAAGTTTATAGCCCACATGTGTGTGATGCACAGCCCATATGTGTAGGCTGTACGGTTTACATGCGTGGGCTATATAGCCTGCATGTGTGAGCTATAGAAAGACCACCGCTCCCAATAGATTATTAAGCTGTCAGATACAGGTTATTTCCTATATAGTGTGCATCCTCATGCCTTTTAAAGGCTAATTTCATCTAATACTATACTAAAATAGACATAGTATAGACATGATAGATACCTGTTTTTTGCAATAAAAATATGATAGATACATTTTTTGAAAGTCATCTTTCATGTTTATTCTTTTGATAATTAGATGATTATTGAAATGTATGATAGTATGATAGATGTTTTTTTACTATGTGGTATGTAGTTCGAAAGTTTGATAAAAAAAATAGTGGGATGCTTGGAGACCAAATGAGAATTCATGAGGCGAACAAAAAGAGCGGGGCACTGTTATAGGAGCCCCGCTCTTTTTGTTATTTCTAATTATTATTTTTTTATTAAGCAAACTCTTTGTATATATTTAGCAGTGACTCTGCTGCGTTCCGCCAAGAGAACTGTTGGCTGCGTTTTAATCCATATTCTACTTGTTTCTGATAGAATGTTTCATCACTTTCCAGTTGCAGTATTTTTTCTGTAATGTCTTTAGAATTAAACGGGTCGGCTAGTAAAGCACCTTCTCCGGCTATTTCAGGCATAGCTGATGTATTACCTGCTATAATAGGTGTTCCACAGGCCATTGCTTCCAACATTGGGATACCGAAGCTTTCCCGAAGAGAAGGATAAAGGAATGCGAATGCTCCAGCATAAAGTGCTGGAAGGTCGGTATTTGCAATGTATCCGGGGAAGCGAAGATAACTTTTGATTTCAGTTATCTTTTCTTCTTCCAAGATCCGGTCGATAGCGTCTTCTTTGAGGTCGGCAATAAGTAGTGGGAGTTTTTGTACCGACTGTTTCAGGTAGTCGCTGTATGCTTTTAATACTCTTGGGGTATTCTTTTTAGGATCAGTATTTCCCAAAAAGAACAGGTAGTTTTCTGCATCGATATACTTCCGGGTTATCTTAGGCGCTTTCGGTTGTAGATGAAAGTGACTGTTGAAGCCATTGTACACAGCTACTAGTTGTTCTTCTGGTAAGTGTAACGCTTCGAGAATCCGCTTTCGTTCGAATAGTGAGACAGTGATAATCTTTTTGCATTTGGGAAGTATACGGGGGACGACGAGCCGACGATAATGCCACCCCATTTCCTGATACCATGACAGGCTGGACGACTGTCGTTTTTCTAGGTAAATAATGTCATGTAGTGTCAGTACCAATGGTACAGAACAATGGAGAGGAGCCGTGTTGCTGGTGCAATGTAACAGATCAGGCTTAATGCTTTTCACTGCTTGAGGAAGAGCCACCTGTTCCCAAAGCAGATATGTGGGGCACTTTAATTCAATGATATGCACGTTGCCCGAACTCTCGAGGCATCTGTCTTCGCCCGGACTGATAAAGATAAAATATTCATTCTCATGATCCATTTTCTGTAACTCTCGAATTGTTTCGAGAGCGACGAAATCCATTCCATGTTTATTAGGACGGAAGATACGTTGGGCTTCAATGGCTATTTTCATAATCTTTTCTTTTTAGTGGGGTGATGATGTTTTTCTTTCTTATTATAATAAGGCTTTTTCTTAAGTTGCTGCGTTAAGTAAATTCTGGTTATGAATGTTCTTCTCCATGCTCTGTATGGATGAACTTCTTGTAGGCTCCTTTCAACTTAAATAGATTGCCGATAGTGGTAAGTGCCAGCATGGGTATCTTGATGATAGCTTTTCCTAATTGCTTGTTGAGCAGGTTGTTCGGTATGGGGAGTATCATTGCTGCTATCTGGGCTGCAGATAATATCCACCATTTAAAGGCTATTGTCCATTCGTGTCCGGAGGAATTGCCTTGAAGGCTTAACCAGATGCCGATAGCAGTGAAAATAAGCGTCAGTCCGAAAACAGCTGCCAGTTGTATCAATCGTGGCGGAAGCATCCATTGTATTATTTTGTCACAGTAGTCGATATTGCCTTGACAGATTGCTTTCCATAGTCCGGACAGTGAACTGCGGAGAATGCCGAATTGTGCAGCTATCCAACGTTTACGTTGATTGCTGATGGCTTCTTCTTTCTGTGTCTTTTCGTCATAGATTGGTATCTGTGGCAGGTAAGTGGTGTAAATTCGTTGCTGTAAAAGCAATACTTCCAACTCTTTGTCTTCACCTGCCGTTTCGAGGTGTTTCACATTTTGCCTGAACCACTCTGCTTCAAAAGCCATTCCTGAACCGGACAGAGCAGCTGAAAGTCCAAGGGCGTTGTGCCCACTGCGGAAAATGCCGTTATTGATTTCTTCGCTAATACCGTCGAGAACAGAAATATCTGTGTTCAGGTTCTTGCCTGTTCGGTGAGCTTGTACAGATTTTACACCGTTGTCAAATGCACGGTTTACTTCTGCCAGAAAATCCGGGGAAGTCAGGTTGTCGGCATCCATGATGACTACAATGTCGTAAGGTTCGTCTTCGATAGAATCTATTGCCATTGTCAGGGCTTTAGCTTTGGAGCTTTCTTTGTAATCCGCTATCAGTAGGCGAATAGGCAGAGAACGCAGTGTGTCATTGGTTGCAGATTGCATTTGGTCGGAAATAACGATGACGTCGAATAATTCCTGTGGATAATCCTGCTCTAGGAAACTGCGCGCGGAGGACACAATAACACGGTCTTCCTTGTAGGCTGGGAAGAATACGACAAAACGCCGGAATGTACGGGCTTCCGGAAAATGGGGTGCCCGGTAGAATTTGGAGGCAATCGCGTATAGCAATAAGTAGCATACGCAAAGTCCAAGGAGGGTGAAGAGAATCCAATCGACGATATTCATAGTATTTAGAGTTTATACAGTGGTAGTTTGCTTTTCGGATAATTCGGATAGGGGAGTACCTCCCTTTTTCGGTAGAATAGTGCTCTTCTTTTCAGATGAAGAGCGGAAAAGCCCGGAATTTACTCCATAGAATACTGCAGCGCTTAAGTCGAAACGTCTTTTAAGTACATAGACCAGGCTGTTTTTTGCGGCAGCGATGGTACTTTGATAGAGGACGGAGGCGATACGGTTCCATCCTTTTAGATTGCGTCGTGCATAAAACAGACGGTTGCGCGTCAGGAAATAAGTACGCAGTTTGCTTAGCTGTCCTGTACTTTGGCTTTCTTTATGAAAAACGGTACAGCGAGGATCATACCACAGTTCATATCCGGCACGGGTCATACTCGTACTCCAGTCTAATTCTTCGTAATAGAGAAAAAATATCTCTGGCATCATTCCTACTTTTTCAATGACTTCCCGCTTTATCATCATGGCGGCGCCATGCAGGTAAGGAGTGGGGTGGGGAGTGTCGAATGTACCATCATCCGGACAGTCGAATCCCAGCATATTGTTACGTAGTGTGATTTGTGATAAAGGGGTGAAGCCGGCAAACTGTATGTGTTGCGGTGGAAATGCGAAACGTATCTTAGGTGATACTCCTCCTATTTCTGGACGACTTTCCAGTCGTTCTATTAAATATGCGATATTGTCTGACTCAATGTAGGTGTCATTATTAATAAGGAATATATATTTGCCTTTTGCTGCCCGGATGCCTATGTTATTACCACCGGAAAAACCACTATTCTCATTGCTGCGGATAGCAATGACGGAGGAATACAGGTTGTGTATTTGGGTTGCTTCGTCTTCGCGTGAGGCATTGTCAACAACAATGATTTCGTAGCTCACAGAGTGTATCTTGCTTTGCAAGGACTCTATCAACTCACAGGTGTCTTTGAATCCGTTATAGCAGATTGTTATAAATGATATGTCCGGAGTATTGTTTGTCATTTTTGTTCGTTGAATTCTTGGGTGGATATTAAATCTTCTTCTGTTACTGTTTCTTCTTCCGCTTTCTTTTCGCTGATACGTTTGTCAATATGTGGAGCAGCAAAACAGAGTGCGAATCCTATATATACAGTCAATTGATTAGGGTATTGCATTACGTCGTTGACATAAGCGGCTATGAAAAAACCTGCGTCCATGCATATCCATGCTGCTATTAATCCGCGTAAACTTTTATTGCGTACTTTAAACATTAATATCCATGAACACCACGCAAAGAGGACACCATGAATGGCAAGATAGAGAATCAGACCGACGATTCCTGTCTCTACCCAAACGGCTACCAACCATGAGTCGGGAGGATAGGGCATTTGTTCTTTTGATTCAAAATTTCCAGCTTTAGAGAGTCCGATGCCGTATCCGATAGGTTTTCTTGCCATCAATTCTTTCATTCTTTGCCGGTTTTCAACACGTACAAGGTATGAAGCGTCCTCCGTAGGATGGAAAGAGGAACGCATTTTGTGGATATATTGATCTCCACTTCCAATATTGGTATAATAGAAAAACACAAATACACTAATGGATATGAATATGCCGCCTAATAGTGCTTTCCAGTTTTTAGCTATGATGGTTATCATTAGCATACCACCCATAAGAACACCCATGGCAGAACGGGTTCCGGAAATCCCCATTCCGTAAATACCGCAAAAAGCGATAAAAAGGAAGTAGATACGCTTCCATCTCGAATCAACAAAAAATGCAGCAATGGCGAAGGTGACTGCCGACATGGCAGCGTGTACCCCATAGTTTGCGGCATCTGAGAAGCAGGAGAAGTAACGGATTCCCGACCATATAATGTGAGTGCGTGCGCCTCCCAGTACATGCAAGAAATAAAGGTCTTTGGAGCTGAAACCATGATTTTTTTGCCAATAACCTTTTAGGGTGAATATTATGACGAATATCGACCATATTATTAGCAGTAGTTCAACGTCCTTCTTGGTACGTATGACAACCGGAACGACGAATGCACATATTAACGGAATGAGGGCGTATGGAGTGAGATTGATGTTCCATGCTGCCATCACATTGTTGGGATTCAATATTTCTGCTACGTAAAACAGTAGCCAGACAATAAAGAGGTAGGTCATTATATTTTGACCGGTTTTCCAATTTGTACGCTCGTCATTGCTAAGTTGTATTAGACAGATGGCGGTAAACAGTAAGATAAGTACCATTGAGAATAGTCCTGTCTTAACGTTTACAAGCATACTTACCGCAATCAGTGCAAACTGTGCAGCAAGCAGGATATGGAATGTAATTACCCTATTCGTCATCGTCCTCGTCTTCTGCTTCTTTTGCTTTTCTCTTGAGGTTGAATATCATTTTTTCTGTTAATGACAATTGACTGAAACGGTAACCGATTCTACGTAATAATGTATAGGGAGGAAGTTGTCCTGTAAAGTCCTCTGTTGCTTCGCGACAAGCATTGGTGAGGCAGAGACGGAATGGAACATCTGTTTTACCCAGTTGTTGCATAAGTTGTTCGCAAAGTTGTTTGTCGATAGTTTTCCAACCACGGTCTGCTGGAGCTACTAAAATGTTGGCGTTAGCGTCATGTAGTAGCGCACTCGGGATATTACTCTTAGACAATGGTGGATAGGCAACTATCAATATATCTTCTCCTTGTAAAGTATAAAAGTCTGTGATATTTTTTGCAAGCAGGTATTGTGTGGAGTCTGTGTTGAAATCTACTCCGTAGGTAATGAATCTTGTATTTAGCATACGGCTTTGCATATATCCACAGATCAAATTTCCTAGTTCTTCTTCCCCGGAATGGTTGCTGGTACTGAAGAGGTTGATGATGAATACACCTGGAGACTTGCGCTTGGTTAAGAAACGAAGTAACGCATTACTCAACTCTTTTATGGAAATTTGGACATAAATTTTGGCTAATCCGCCATAACGGGAGGATTTTGTACTGGGAACAGCACCTATAACTTTGAAACCGGTTACTCGTTTGCTACGACTGGCATCTCGTAAAGTTCTGTCAAGCATTTCAATCAACAGTAATAAAGCTACTATAATAATAAAGCTTCCTATACAAGCGGCAATAACAATTTGCTTCCGGTTAGTTGAGTTGGACGCAATCGGATAGGTCGGCTCATTCAATACCTTTAAGGTCGCAGAAGTCATTTCCAAATTCTTCTTTCTTAATAAGGCTTCATTGTAGCTTTGCAATACAGTCAGATAATTACGTTCGGTAAAGTTGATAGAACGTTCTTTTTGCTTGATAGTTGTACCTACCGGTGCGAAAAATACATATCGCTCGTTCAATTCCTGACGAGCATTTTGCACGATAAGGAGTTCTGCTTTAGCTTTTTCATAGAGTAAGGTTTGTTCTAGCCACTGATCGATGATATTGGTTCGTGAAGCACCTTCTTTGGTGTATTTATGACCAACGTAAGAAGTTGTCAGATCATTCAGTTCTTGCTTGATTTTAGCTAACTGCTTTTTATCACTTTCTACTGACTGAGAATCCTCTTTCTTGGAATCAGTCATTGCTTCAGCTTCTGAAATTCTGCTGGTAATGTTGGATGCTTCTCGCAGTTTATCTACAAACTCCATGTTTTTGAGCACCTGTTTGGCATTACTGTCCATGTGTTTTTCTAATTCTTCAAGCATGGATTTAGTGCTATTGAATGCAAACAGTGCATCTTGTTCTCTTAGTTCAAACTCTTTACTGATAGCAGCTATTTCTTTTGTTTCATCCAGATAATTGATGATACGTTTTTGTACGTTATATTTGGTCAAATCCTCTTCTTCCAGTCGAAGCTGTTTGCCAATCCGTGCCAACTCTTCTTCGAAATATTTGATTACTTTATCTGTTTCCCCGTAACGTATACGGCGGTATTCTTCTACAAATTCATCCATCAGGATACTGACAGTATTATAGACAATACCGGGATCACCAGATGAGTAACTGATGTCTAACAAATCACTGGTCAAACGGCGTTGCACTTTTATATTTTTCAGTGCATTATAGCTGTAAAATGGGTGATTATAATAAAATAATCCATATATGTAGTTGTCTCTGTGGGGGCGCATATATGCTTCCAGATTGGCTACTGTTTTGTCTTCACTTGATTTATCGATTAGTTTCAGTATCTCATTACCATTTGGACTGTTTTTTAAATGATTGTAGGTGTAGTTGTAGCTGGAAGCTGTAATACCGTTATTTTCTTTATCTGAACTTCCTTGGATGAGGATACGGGCAAATAGCCGCAAGCATACTCTTTTGAGTGTACTTTCAGCTTGCATGATACTGATTAGATTATCCATCGAATTTTGTACTGTTGCCCAGTCGGTACGCTTATCACTCTCCAGGTTATATCCTGATGCTACACCTGTGTAGAGTGTAGCCTTTACATCATATCCTCCCCGCATGTGGCGTGTATAATATATGACCATCAATGTGAAGAGAGCGGTTCCTATCAATATCAGCCAACGATGGCGAAAAAGGGTCCGTATAATAGAAATGATAAAGTTCATATCTTAGTTTTTTATTTTCGTATGATGGGGGTGCGTGAAATAACTTCAAGTATCATTAAACTCTTTGTTAGTTCAAACTTACTTTTCTCATATGCTTCACGGGCTTGAGACTGACGCTCTTTATCTGTCGATAAATCCGTAGACTCTATCGTTCCGTTAGCAAAATTCTTTTCAGATATTTCATATTGCACATTGGCAAGCACAAGACTCTCGCTTCTCATCTGAAGAACTCTCATCTGTGAGGTAGCCATTGCGTACATCTCAATAATATTCTTTTTGATTTCGTCATACTTCACTTCCCGCTCCAACTCTGCACTTTTTAGTGTGAGTCTTTGCCGACTGACACGTCCTTTGAGGTCGAATAAATCATCCAAGGGGATGCTCAAACCTGCGCCTACTGTGTAACCGTTTTGTGCCTGGGTGGAATAGGTAAGATATGGGGCGACTGCCACGTCCGTATAGGTGGACTCATTACCGAACATTCCGTATTGATAGCTCCCTCGTAAACTGAAGAAACCCAGAAATGCCCATTTTTCTTTTTTGAGTAATTTGCGTTCTATCGTTGCCTTTACATCCGCCATCTCATAGATGGGACTGTTTTTCGCATTTTCGAATAAAACGGATAGTGGGGGGAGAACTATTTTGCTATAATCTTCTTCACTTAGTTGAGAATAGTCAGACACTTCTTGTGCAACTACACGGGTGGTAGAGACGAACAGAAGTAATAACCCCGAAAAAAAACATATAAATTGCTTCATAAAAAAATCCTATTATTTGCTCTTGCTGTGTTATAGCTTGCGCAAATATAAGGATTAATTTCATTTATGTGCAGTCTTTTATTATCTATTTTACAATCTTTCTTGTAAATTGTGCACAATTTGTCGCATAAATGGCGTCAAAAGGCTTCTGTCATGTTGAAGTAGAACAAATTCTGCTTGTTCACCATGTCTCTGCCGAAATCAAGGCGTACATTCATACGGGGTTGCACTTCGATACGTAATCCCAATCCGAGGTTAGGAAGCACACCTTCTATCTTGCCCGGAGTGGGTCCCATGAATCCGCATCCTCCCCAGGCTACATATCCTATATGACTTAACATCTTTTTTACCCAAGTGCTTTTGTCCGTATTTATCATCTGGCGGTATTCGGCCATCATGACATGCGAGGACTTGTCGCGAAACTGTCCCATGTAGTAACCGCGAAGATCGAAGGGGGTCCCACTAAGTACATATTTTGTTAGGGGTACATCTCCGAATGCGTTTTTGCTTTGCACTGTCCAGGCTATCACTTTGCGGCGTCCTACTGTTTTGTATTGGCGGTAATCGATTTCCAAACGGTAAAAGTTATTATCACTGCCGAACGTTTTATTGTACATCATTCCCCGGAAGTCAAGGTAAGTTCCGCTATAAGCATTGGCGGGAATATCGCGTGTGTCATACGTCAACAGGAAGCCGAGTCCCGAACTGAAATTTTTGTATCCGTGCTCCGTACCTCCTGCCGCTATGTACGAGGGCTCATTAACCATCCCGGCAGCCGGTTTAGTTATCTTGTCATAGTTCAAATCGACTTGAGGGCCTGCAAAGAAATTACTTTCTCCCAGACGGAACAAGAACCAGGGGTTTACTTGAATGCCGCTATAACGGTACTCGCTGGTATCTTCTCCACGTTCATAATCTTTATTAGTGGAATATCCGATGCCATAAAAATTCTCGATTGTATTTTTATAAGAGAAGGTTCCGAAGATACGGAAACGGTCGCCTTTAAAGAAGAGTTGTGGTTTCGTCATCAGATTCAAGCCGCCCTTGAATATCAAGGCGATGGCCATTGGCACTACTGAACGCCGTTGAGTGGTATCACTCGGATTCATCCGAAACGTCATCAGTGCGCTACCGCCTACTAACAAACCGAAGTCCGGCGTATAACTGGGACCACCTAATATGTTATAGTGCAAATTCCGGTTTGCCACGCGCTGGCGACGCAACTCGCGCTTGGAAAGGGCAGGAATGGTGTCTGACGGGGTGCCTTCAATATCTGTAGGAGTAGTATCACTGATAGAAGTTGTAGACATTTGCAGTTCATCGCTTTTTACTGCCGTACTATCAGCCGTAGCTGACATCATATTGATGGATGGAAGCATCATCAATATTCCTATTATATATTTCTTCATAATTTCTCTGTGAGGAATTCGACTGCAAAGAAAACTCTTTTATTCCGATTAGTTTTGATGTTCTTAGATAATAAATCTAAAAAAGAATCGTATTTTTGCAGAATAAGATGTTTTTCGATATGCTGGTAAATAAAATTGCATGATTTAATCCCATACACTAAAACAATATTTGTTAGCATATCATGATCCGTCAGCCTATTAATTAATTATTTATATCAAATGAATAAACAGATTTTATCAATTTTTGTTTTCTGTGCTTTTTCTTATTCTACACAAGCGCAAGAAGTGAAAGGAGGCATCAGCGACTCCATGATGCAACAAATCAAGCAGAGTTATGCAAACACTCCCACCGACAAGGCTATTCGCAACGCCATCGGCAACAACGACATCCGTAAACTGGCTCTCAACCAGGATAACCTGAAAGGCATGGATACGCATTTTTCTATCAAAGTGTCTTCTAAAGGTATCACCGACCAAAAATCTTCTGGTCGTTGCTGGCTTTTTACAGGTTTGAATGTGATGCGTGCCAAAGCGATCGCCAAGCATAACCTCGGTTCCTTCGAATTCTCGCAAACTTATCCTTTCTTCTTCGACCAACTGGAGAAAGCCAACCTCTTTCTGCAAGGTATTATCGATACCAGCAGTAAGCCGATGGATGATAAAATGGTGGAATGGCTCTTCCGTAATCCTTTGAGTGACGGTGGAACATTCACCGGTGTAGCCGATATTGTCAGTAAATACGGGCTTGTTCCCAAAGATGTGATGCCGGAAACCAACAGTAGTGAAAATACCTCCCGTATGGCAGGTCTGATTGCCCTGAAACTTCGTGAACAGGGGCTTCAACTCCGTGATCTCGCTGCGCAAGGTGTCAAGCCTGCTGCCCTTGAGAAAACAAAAACAGAGATGTTGAGCACCATCTACCGCATGTTAGTGTTGAATCTCGGTGTTCCTCCTACTGAATTTACCTGGACTGAATATAACGCTAAGGGTGAGCCTGTGTCTACCGAAACTTACACTCCACTTTCTTTCCTGAAAAAGTATGGTGACGAAAAACTGATTGATAATTATGTCATGTTAATGAACGATCCGAGCCGTGAATATTATAAGTGTTATGAGATAGACTACGACCGCCACCGTTACGACGGCAAAAACTGGACGTATGTCAATCTCCCCATCGAGGATATCAAAGAAATGGCTATTTCTTCTCTCAAGGATAGCACAATGATGTATTTTTCTTGCGATGTAGGTAAGTTTCTAAACTCTGACCGTGGTCTACTGGATGTCAAAAACTACGACTACGAATCTCTTATGGGTACTTCTTTTGGCATGAACAAGAAGCAACGTATCCAAAGTTTTGCCAGTGGCTCCAGTCACGCCATGACTCTTATGGCCGTCGATCTTGACAAAAATGGAAAACCGACGAAATGGATGGTTGAAAATAGTTGGGGGCCTGCTGCCGGTTATCAGGGTTATCTCATTATGACAGATGATTGGTTTAACGAATATATGTTCCGTCTAGTAGTAGAAACGAAATATGCATCGAAAAAAGCTCTCGAGGTGTTGAAACAGAAGCCTATCCGACTTCCTGCTTGGGATCCTATGTTTGCTGAATAGTTCTTTTTCTTTCGTCTTGATACGAAAGAAAAAGAACCAAAAAGAAAGAATCAAGGCTGCGTTTTTCCGGCTACTCCGGTGCTTCCTCCGGCTAAAGGGCAGAAACTCGCTACGCTCAAACAGTCTGCCCTTCTTAACGCCGAAGGAAACACCTGCGCTTGACGCCGGAAAAACGAGGCCGGGGAACCCATGCGGCGTGGCGGCCTTTGGTATACGGAAGATTGCATTGTTTTAAAGGACGTATAGCATAGAAAACGTTGCTAAATAAAAGGTTTTGGGTTTTCAGTGTGAAAGGATTTATAGCGTAGAATACTTTTCTAAATAAGAGATTTTGTAGCATGAAGAACTTCCAGCATAAAAAGCACATTATCTAAAGAACTTTGCATATTACAAATGCTACTAATAAAAATGCTTTGCTATAAAAAGCCGCAGACGTTATACGACTGAATATAGCAAAGCTGAACAATATATAATAGAGATATAGAATACGATATAATAGAGATAGTAGAGATAGAAAAATAGAAAGATACAGAGAGTTCCTTTCCTAATACCCCTCACGAACATTATACAGCGGACCAGCCGGCGGCTTTCCCCGGCCTACTTTTTTCTCCGTCAGGCGAGCGCCCGTAACGTAGCGTTAAGAAGGGCAGACTGTTTGAGCGTAGCGAGTTTCTGCCCTTTAGCGAAGTGAAGGAAGCGAGTAGGAGAAAAAAGTCAGCCTTGAATTTTTCTTTGCTTCTTTCTTTTGTTTCAAGACAAAAGAAAGATGATTACGAGAAAGATGATTTACGTGTACGAACACGAAAGGAATTACGGAAATATATCCGTAATTCCTTTCTTTTTTCCTCCCGAATCCCAATCTTATTTATTACTTTTGCGGCAAATTTATGAAACCATTATTTTATATAGCATGGCAAATGTAATAAAGTTACGTAAAGGCCTTGACATAAACCTGAAAGGAAAAGCTGCTGAAACGTACGCAACAGTAAAAGAACCGGGATTCTACGCACTTGTACCCGATGACTTTCCTGGAGTGACGCCTAAGGTAGTTGTGAAAGAGCAGGAATATGTAATGGCTGGTGGACCCTTGTTTATCGACAAGTATCATCCTGAAGTGAAATTTGTTTCGCC
>OCHO01000425.1_pt1 | contig 38501 bp, 31 predicted proteins | sample 1538441 | NCBI WGS metagenome assembly OCHO01 (sample SAMN04571691, study PRJEB22368) | human gut metagenome | biome: human gut; material: stool | host: Homo sapiens | place: Luxembourg | collected 2012-06-29
ATATAAACAACAAAAAGCTAAATACTGTTAAAGAAATTTTGATGCGTTTTCTCTGTATAAGCGTTTGACCCAAAGAAAGGCTGTGTGCCGGTTTTGATGAACCGATGTCACACAGCCTTTCTGCTTGTATGATGAACAATTATAAATCTTCCGGCATGGGGATGACAAGGATAGAGTCACTGCACCGAATTCCGTAGAATACGTCACGAACCCGCCCCTGCTGAGGTATCAGAATACCCTTTTCTACCAAATTCTTTATATCACGTGCTGCTGTATCTGGTGATACCTTTACACGTTTTGCCCAGTTCTTAGCCGTCAGTTTGCCGGGATAACCGTCCAAATATAAATTCAAGACTTCGCGTTGTCGTTCGGACAGGACTGTTTCGGCATGGGTTTGCCAGAATATGGCCTTGTTAAGAACCTTTGACAATGTTTCGTCGGATTGCTCGACAGAACGGAGCAGACAGTCAAGATACCAGATGATCCATTCAGTAATCTCGCAATCTCCCTTCTGTGTTTTCTCCAATATGTCGTAATACTGTTTTTTATCTTTGTTTATCTGGTGGGAGATACTGAAAAAACGCATCTTTGAGTTTTCTGCCTGTGAAAGTGCCATATCAGCAATGGCTCGTCCGATTCGTCCGTTTCCGTCATCGAAAGGATGGATGCAGACGAACCACAAATGGGCTATTGCCGATTTTACATAACAGTTATGTGCATCTGAATTGAACCAGTCCAGAAACCGATTCATTTCTTCGTCTATTCTTTCAGGAGCAGGCGCTACATAATGTACCTTTTCCCGGCCGAACATTCCAGAAATAACTTTCATCTCTCCACTGCGGTATCGGGCTACATCTATTTTCGTTGGACCGCTCCATCCGGTAGGAAACAGGCAGTTATGCCATCCGAAGAGTCTTTCATGGGTAAGCGGACTGTTGAAATTGACGGTTGCGTCAAGTGCCATTTCCACTACTCCGTCTATATATCGTGAAGATTCGGTCGGATTCGGTAGTTGTACTCCGAGTTTGCGGGCTACAGATGAACGTACCTGCTCATTGTTCAATTTCACTCCTTCAATTTCTGATGATGCAATGATGTCATGAGAGATGGATTCAACTACGGCAGACATCTTGTCGTTAAAACCGATTACACTAAGGCGTCCCATCAGATAACCGACAGCTTTGTTTACCTTGTTCAGTTTCTCACCGACAAGTTCCTTGTTCCACGAAAAGGAAGGCCATTCTTTATGTTCATGTATATACATAGGCATCACTGTTTACTGCAAATATACAGTTTTGCGGATGATTAACCGCAAAATTTGCGGCTTATTATCCGCATGAAACAGTAAAATCAGTATTTAGGGCTAACTCATGATTATTCTTCTGTGATTTTTTGCATACTGTAGGAAAACAAAAAATCCTGACTCTCTTGAGAATCAGGATTTTTAGTGGTGCCACCAGGAATCGAACCGGGGACACAAGGATTTTCAGTCCTTTGCTCTACCAACTGAGCTATGGCACCATCGTTTTGCGGATGCAAAGATAGAGCAAAATCTTTAATCTCCAAAATAAATGGAGTGAAAATGAGAAAAAAATAATTTTTTATGAAAAAAACTCGTTTTTCTTTTGTCAGTATTGAAAATATGTCTACCTTTGCAGCGCAAACGAAAAAAACAAACGTTGCAATCGGAATGTAGCGCAGTTGGTAGCGCACTACGTTCGGGACGTAGGGGTCGGGCGTTCGAGTCGCCTCATTCCGACAGAAGAGCGGCAGATGATTCTATATCATTTGCCGCTCTTTCATACTACTCCTCAATAATAAATAATTTTGTCATTATTTTGTGTGGCATGAGATTATTTATATCTTTGCAAATGATTGGATGAAAAGGTGGAGGGGCGATTTAGCTCCTTTTTTTGTTCTTAATAGTTAATACATGATAGATAAAAACGTTGTAGCTCGGATTGTAGAGGAATGGCTGGAAGATAAAAGTTATTTTCTGGTTGATGTAAATGTGAGTCCGGATGACAAAATTGTAGTGGAAATAGACCATGCAGAAGGTGTGTGGATAGACGACTGTGTGGAACTGAGCCGCTATATCGAGTCAAAATTAAGTCGTGAAGAAGAAGATTACGAACTGGAAGTAGGTTCTGCGGGAATCGGCCAGCCATTTAAGGTATTGCAGCAGTATGTAGCACATGTAGGTTGCGAAGTTGAAGTGCTGGACAAAACCGGAAAGAAATGGACGGGTGTGCTGGCGGATGCCAACGAAGAAAATTTTACGGTTACGGTAGAAGTGAAAATAAAACCGGAAGGTGCTAAGCGTCCGAAGCTGGTGGAACAGAATGTAACCTTTACGTATGATGAGATAAAATACACCAAATACTTAATTAGCTTTAAATAATTATGGCCAAAAAAGAAGAAACTGTCAGCTTGATTGACACATTCTCGGAATTTAAGGAATTGAAGAACATTGATCGCACCACGATGGTGAGCGTGTTGGAAGAGTCGTTCCGCAGTGTGATTGCAAAAATGTTCGGTACAGATGAAAACTATGATGTGATTGTAAATCCTGACAAGGGGGATTTCGAAATCTGGCGTAACCGTGAAGTTGTGGCGGATGAGGAGCTGACTAACCCGAACCTGCAGATTGCATTGTCGGAAGCACGCAAGATTGATGCATCGTATGAAGTGGGAGAGGAAGTGACCGATGAGGTGATTTTTGAGAAATTCGGCCGCCGTGCAATTCTGAATCTTCGCCAGACACTGGCTTCAAAGATTCTGGAGTTGGAAAAAGACAGCTTGTATAATAAATACATTGATAAAGTAGGTACTGTAATCAGTGCAGAAGTTTATCAGATTTGGAAAAAGGAAATCCTGTTGCTGGACGATGAAGGTAATGAATTGCTGTTGCCTAAAACAGAACAGATTCCGAGTGACTTCTACCGGAAAGGAGAAACTGCTCGTGCCGTAGTAGCTCGTGTAGATAATAAGAACAATAATCCGAAGATTATTTTGAGCCGTACATCACCGGCCTTCCTGCAGCGTTTGTTTGAACAGGAAGTGCCTGAAATCAATGACGGACTGATTACCATCAAGAAAATTGCCCGTATTCCGGGAGAACGTGCGAAGATTGCAGTAGAATCGTATGATGAACGCATTGACCCGGTAGGTGCATGTGTGGGTGTGAAGGGCTCTCGTATTCATGGTATCGTGCGCGAATTGCGTAATGAAAACATTGACGTGATTAACTATACTTCTAACATCCAGTTGTTCATTCAGCGTGCCTTGAGTCCGGCAAAAGTTTCGTCTATCATCATGCATGAGGATGAAAAGAGAGCTGAGGTATATTTGAAACCGGAAGAAGTTTCACTGGCTATCGGTAAAGGTGGCTTGAATATTAAACTGGCCAGTATGCTGACAGAATACACTATCGATGTATACCGTGAACTGGGTGAAGATGCTGTGGCTGATGAAGACATTTACCTGGATGAATTCAAGGATGAAATTGACGAATGGGTTATCAACGCGATTAAGGCTATCGGAATTGATACGGCTAAAGGTGTATTGAACGCACCGCGTGAGATGCTTATCGAAAAAGCAGACTTGGAAGAAAATACGGTGGATGATATTCTGAGAATTTTAAAAGCAGAGTTTGAGGAATAGCGCTTGCTTGCAATAAACAGATGAGGATGAGAAATTCATTCTCGTCTGCTTGTTTATCTGTGACTGATATATTTTCCTGAACTCTATAAATTGTGATGAATTATGACTATAAGATTGAATAAAGTAACAAGAGATTTGAATGTTGGAATAACCACGGTGGTAGACTTTTTGCAGAAAAAAGGATATACGGTCGAGGCGAATCCAAATACCAAAATTACTGAAGAACAGTATGCTGCACTGGTTAAAGAGTTCAGCAAAGACAAGGATTTGAAAATAGAGTCTGAGAAAATTATTCAGGAACGGCAGAATAAGGAGCGTAACAAGGCTTCTGTTTCTATCGAGGATATTCATCCGGAACTGAAAAAGCCGGAAGTGATAGAAACAGTGGTTCCAGAAGATGTGCGACCAAAATTCAAGCCTGTGGGTAAAATAGACTTGGATGGTCTGAAGAAAAAGAAAAAACCGGCTGTGGTTGAGCCTGCTGAAACGCCTGTAGTACAGGAAGGGCCAGCTAAGCCAGAACCTGAGAATAAACAAGCTGAGGTAGAAAAAACGGAGGTTAAAACTGAAGAGGCTCCTGTACAACAACCTCAGGTAGAAGAAAAACAAGAACCGAAACAGCCGGAAATAAAGGCAGAAGAATTGAAACCAGAGCCGATGGAAGAAGAAAAAAAGCAACAATCTGTTCAGGAAAATAAAGAAGACGAAGTTTTTAAAATTCGCCCGACAGAATTTAAATCAAAGATTAATGTAGTAGGCCAGATTGATTTGGCTGCATTGAACCAGTCTACCCGTCCGAAGAAAAAATCGAAAGAGGAGAAGAAGAAAGAAAGAGAGGAAAAGGATAAGCAGCGTCAGGAACAGCGTAAGCAGATGAAAGATGCGATTATCAAGGAAATTCGTAAGAGTGATGAAAAGACGGATAAGGGTGGCCTGAATGATGAGGCTGCGAAAAAGAAAAAACGCAACCGTATTAATAAGGAACGGGTTGATATTAATGCAACCTCCAACGCATCTGGAGCTTCACGAAATGAGAAATCTGGAAAGGGTAACCAGAACCAGGGACAGGGCGGAAAGCATAACAAGGACCGCTTTAAGAAACCGGTGGTAAAACAGGAGGTGAGCGACGAAGATGTAGCAAAACAGGTGAAAGAAACACTTGCCCGCCTGACAAACAAAGGAAAGAATAAAGCTGCCAAGTATCGTAAGGAGAAACGTGAAAACATTCAGAACCGTCAGCTGGAACAGGAGGAACTGGAACAGGAAGAAAGCAAGGTATTGAAGCTGACTGAATTTGTAACAGCAAATGAGCTGGCTAACATGATGGATATTCCGGTGACTCAGGTTATCTCAACTTGTATGAGTGTGGGTATCATGGTATCTATCAACCAGCGTCTGGATGCAGAAACAATTAACCTTGTGGCAGAAGAATTTGGCTACAAGACAGAATATGTAAGTGCGGAAGTGGCACAGGCTGTAGAGGAAGAAGCTGATGCGGAAGAAGATTTGCAACCGCGTGCACCGATTGTTACCGTGATGGGTCACGTAGACCACGGTAAGACTTCTTTGCTGGACTATATCCGTAAGGCGAATGTAATTGCGGGTGAGGCCGGAGGTATCACACAGCACATTGGTGCATATAACGTGAAACTGGAGGATGGACGTCGCATTACGTTCCTGGATACTCCGGGACACGAAGCATTTACGGCTATGCGTGCACGTGGTGCGAAAGTAACTGACGTGGTAATCATTATCGTAGCTGCCGATGACAACGTGATGCCGCAGACAAAAGAAGCTATCAACCATGCGATGGCTGCGGGAGTGCCTATCGTGTTTGCTATTAATAAGGTAGATAAACCGAATGCAAATCCGGATAAGATTAAGGAAGAGCTGGCTGCCATGAACTTCCTGGTGGAAGAGTGGGGTGGAAAATACCAGTCTCAGGATATTTCAGCCAAGAAAGGTACCGGTGTTCCTGAATTGCTTGAAAAGGTATTGCTTGAAGCTGAAATGTTGGATTTGAAAGCAAATCCGAACCGTAAGGCTACCGGTTCAATTATTGAATCTTCTTTGGATAAAGGACGTGGATATGTGGCTACGGTGCTGGTTTCTAATGGTACACTGCATGTAGGTGATATTGTCTTGGCCGGAACTTCATACGGTAAGGTGAAAGCGATGTTCAACGAACGTAACCAGCGCTTGAAAGAAGCTGGTCCTTCTGAGCCGGTATTGATCTTAGGATTGAACGGAGCACCGGCTGCGGGTGATACATTCCATGTGTTTGATACGGATCAGGAAGCACGTGAGATTGCCAACAAGCGTGAACAGCTGGCTCGTGAACAGGGCTTGCGTACACAGAAGATGTTGACACTGGATGAAGTGGGACGTCGTCTGGCATTGGGTGACTTCCATGAATTGAATGTGATTGTGAAAGGTGACGTGGATGGTTCTGTAGAAGCGTTGAGCGACTCATTGATCAAGTTGTCTACCGAACAGATTCAGGTGAATGTAATCCATAAGGGTGTCGGACAGATTTCAGAATCGGATGTATCGCTGGCTGCGGCATCGGATGCCATTATTGTAGGTTTCCAGGTACGTCCTTCAGGAAATGCGGCTAAGCTTGCAGAACAGGAAGGTGTGGATATTCGTAAGTATTCTATTATTTACGATGCGATTGAAGAAGTGAAGTCGGCAATGGAAGGTATGTTGGCTCCGACATTGAAAGAACAGGTTACCTCTACAATCGAAGTGCGTGAAGTGTTCAACATCAGCAAGGTAGGTATGGTTGCCGGTGCGATGGTGAAGACCGGAAAAGTAAAACGTACGGACAAAGCTCGCTTGATTCGCGACGGTATCGTAATCTTTACGGGCTCAATCAATGCGTTGAAACGCTTCAAGGACGATGTGAAAGAAGTGGGTACTAACTTTGAATGTGGTATCAGCTTGACGAACTGCAACGACTTGAAAGTGGGTGACGTGATTGAAACGTATGAAGAAGTGGAAGTAAAACAGACATTGTAAGGACGTAACGTCTGACCATTGTTTGGGTGCAAATAAATACATTTGTCATTCAGAGCAAAGCGAAGATTCTTGTATTCACCCATCAGACAGGGGAACAAGTTCTTCGCTTTGTTTTTAATATATATTTCGGATAAATGGCAACAATAGACTGGGTGATTATCATCTTATTGGCTTTAGGAGCTGTCTCTGGTTTTATGAAAGGATTTTTCAAACAACTGGCAGCGGTTGTAGGGCTGATAGCCGGACTGCTGGTAGCACGTGCTTTGTTTGCCGGTTTAGGTGAACAATTGGCCGTAGCGGTAGGTACTTCTGTGACATTCGGGCAGATACTGGCTTTTCTATTGATAGGCTTGATAGTACCTTTGGTGTTGTCTCTTTTGGCTTCTGCCTTGACGAAAATTGTGGATATGACTGGATTAGGTTTTATCAACCGCCTTTTGGGGGCAGTGCTTGGAGTGATAAAATATGCGCTTGTAATCAGCCTGGTCATCCATTTTATTGATTTTGCCGACTCTAAAGATAACTTAATACATTCAACCACTAAAGGAAGTTCGTTGTTATATTATCCGATAAAGGATTTTTCCGCTTTCTTTTATCCTGTGGTGAAAACTGTAACAGAGAAATTTATAGAAACAGATAATATTCAGAATTGATATGCAAATAGAACCCAATAAATATGTGAAGGAACTGACGCAGGCGAAGTATAAATATGGCTTCACTACGGATGTTCACACAGATATTATAGAGAAGGGACTGAATGAGGATGTCGTGCGGCTGATTTCTTCAAAGAAAGGTGAGCCCGACTGGTTGCTTGAGTTCCGTTTGAAGGCGTTTCGCTATTGGCAAACGCTGGAAATGCCTACATGGGCACATTTGAATATTCCGGAGATTGATTATCAGGCTATTTCATATTATGCAGACCCGACAAAGAAAAAAGAAGGGCCGAAGAGTCTGGATGAAGTGGATCCGGAACTGTTGAAAACCTTTGACAAACTGGGTATTCCTTTGGAAGAACGTATGGCGCTGAGCGGTATGGCGGTAGATGCGGTTATGGACTCCGTTTCTGTGAAGACAACTTTTAAGGAGACACTGATGGAAAAGGGAATTATATTCTGCTCTATCAGTGAAGCGGTACGTGAACATCCGGATTTGGTGAAGAAGTATTTAGGTTCGGTAGTGGGCTATCGTGATAATTTCTTTGCCACATTGAACTCGGCTGTGTTCAGTGATGGTTCGTTTGTGTATATCCCGAAGGGGGTTCGCTGCCCGATGGAGCTGTCTACGTACTTCCGTATCAATGCGGCCAATACCGGACAGTTTGAACGTACGCTGATTGTTGCGGATGATGACAGTTATGTGTCTTATCTGGAAGGATGTACGGCACCGATGCGTGATGAAAACCAGCTGCATGCGGCAATTGTGGAAATCGTGGTGCTTGACCGTGCGGAAGTGAAATATTCTACTGTGCAGAACTGGTATCCTGGTGATGCTGAAGGTAAGGGTGGTGTGTATAACTTTGTAACCAAAAGAGGTAACTGCAAAGGGGTGGACAGTAAACTTTCCTGGACACAGGTAGAGACTGGGTCGGCCATTACATGGAAGTATCCAAGCTGTATTTTGAGTGGAGACAATTCTACCGCTGAGTTCTATTCTGTAGCGGTAACCAATAACTATCAGCAGGCAGATACTGGTACGAAGATGATTCATCTGGGTAAAAACACTCGTTCTACTATCGTAAGTAAGGGTATCAGTGCCGGAAAGAGTCAGAACTCTTATCGCGGGCTGGTGCGTGTGGCTGAAAAGGCCGATAATGCAAGAAACTACAGTCAGTGTGATTCTTTGTTGTTGGGTAGTCATTGCGGAGCACATACATTCCCTTATATGGACATTCACAATGAGACGGCTGTGGTGGAACATGAGGCTACGACTTCCAAGATTTCGGAAGACCAGATTTTTTATTGCAACCAGCGTGGTATCTCTACTGAGGATGCCGTAGGACTGATTGTGAATGGGTATGCAAAGGAAGTTCTGAACAAGCTTCCGATGGAATTTGCCGTAGAGGCTCAGAAATTACTGTCTGTATCGTTGGAGGGCAGTGTGGGATAAACGATAAAAATAGATTGTTATGCTAGAGATAAAGAATTTACATGCCAACATTAATGGCAAAGAAATATTGAAAGGTATTAACCTGACTGTAAAGGCAGGTGAAGTCCATGCGATTATGGGACCTAACGGTTCGGGAAAGAGTACATTGAGCAATGTATTGGTTGGTCATCCGGCTTATGAGGTGACGAAAGGAACCGTAACGTTTGACGGAAAGGATTTATTGGCTTTGAGTCCGGCAGACCGCAGTCATGAAGGATTGTTCCTGTCATTCCAGTATCCGGTAGAAATTCCGGGAGTGAGCATGGTGAACTTCATGCGTGCGGCCGTGAATGAACAGCGTAAGTACAAAGGACTTCCTGCTTTGACGGCCAGTGAGTTTTTGAAACTGATGCGCCAAAAGAGAGAGATTGTAGAGCTGGACAGCAAGTTGGCTAACCGTTCGGTAAATGAGGGATTCTCTGGAGGTGAGAAGAAGCGTAATGAAATATTCCAGATGGCTATGCTGGAACCGAAGTTGAGCATCTTGGACGAAACTGACTCCGGACTGGATATTGATGCGTTGCGTATTGTGGCTGAAGGAGTGAATAAGCTGAAAACTCCGGAAACAAGCTGTATTGTGATTACGCACTATCAGCGTTTGCTGGATTATATTAAACCGGATATTGTACATGTACTTTATAAAGGCCGTATCGTGAAAACTGCAGGTCCGGAACTGGCATTGGAACTGGAAGAAAAAGGATACGATTGGATTAAGAAAGAACTGGGAGAATGAGCATGAAAGCAGAACAGCAATATATTGATCTTTTCACGCAGTGCGAGGCAATGATTTGTCGGCAAAGTGCGGATGTGCTGAATGCGCCCCGTGCGAAGGCATTTGCTGATTTTGAGAAGCTGGGCTTCCCGACTCGCAAACAGGAAAAGTATAAGTATACGGAGGTGAGCAAGTATTTTGCTCCGGATTATGGGCTGAACTTGAATCGCCTGGAATTTCCGGTTAATCCGTATGAAGTGTTCAAATGTGATGTGCCCAATATGAGTACCTCACTTTATTTTGTGGTAAATGATACGTTTGACAAGCATGTGCATCCTTCTGCTCAGTTGCCGGAGGGAGTTTACTTCGGTAGCTTGAAGGATATGGCCGAACAGCGCCCTGATTTGGTCAGAAAATATTACGGAAAGCTGGCTGATACGTCGAAGGATGCTCTGGCGGCATTTAATACGATGTTTGCACAGGACGGTGTGTGCATGTATGTACCGAAGAATGTGGTGTTGGAACGTCCAATCCAATTGGTGAATATCTTGCGTGCGGATGTGGATTTTATGGTAAACCGTCGTGTCCTGATTATATTGGAGGATGGTGCACAGGCCAAGTTGCTGGTATGTGACCATGCGATGGACGACGTGAATTTCCTTTCTACTCAGGTAGTGGAAGTCTTTGCAGGAGAAAATGCTGTATTCGACTTGTATGAACTGGAAGAAACTCATAACAGTACGGTACGTTTCAATAACTTGTATGTGAATCAGGAAGCTGGCAGTAATGTGCTGTTGAACGGGATGACACTGCACAATGGAACGACTCGTAATACTACAGAAGTGACATTGGCTGGTCGGGGGGCAGAAATCAGTTTGTGCGGAATGGCCATTGCTGATCAGAATGAGCAGGTGGATAACCATACTTTTATTGATCATAAAGTGCCCGACTGCACAAGTAATGAATTGTTTAAGTATGTGCTTGACGACCAGGCTGTGGGAGCTTTTGCCGGAAAGGTACTTGTGAGAGAAGGAGCACAGCATACTTCTTCTCAGCAGACAAACCGGAATCTGTGTGCGACCCGTGAAGCACGTATGTACACTCAGCCGCAGCTGGAGATCTATGCAGATGATGTGAAATGTTCTCATGGGGCTACAGTAGGACAGTTGGATGAAAATGCATTGTTCTATATGCAGCAGCGTGGTATCAGTCTGAAGGAAGCACGCTTGCTGTTAATGTTTGCTTTCGTCAACGAAGTGATTGACCATATCCAGATGGATGCCTTGAAAGATCGCTTGCATCTGCTGGTAGAAAAACGCTTCCGTGGAGAACTGAATAAATGCCAGGGCTGTGCGATTTGTAAATAGTCATATTTTAACAGAGAATTTATGCAATACGATGTCAATAAGATAAGAGAGGACTTTCCGATTCTTTCACGGTCGGTGTATGGAAAACCGCTGGTTTATTTGGATAACGGGGCTACGACTCAGAAGCCTCGTTGCGTGGTGGAATCTATTACAGACGAGTATTATTCGGTAAATGCGAATGTACACCGTGGAGTGCATTTCTTGTCTCAACAGGCAACGAATTTGCATGAGGCTTCACGTGAGACGGTACGTCGGTTTATTAATGCACGCAGTATTTCGGAAATTGTTTTTACTCGTGGAACGACCGAGAGCATTAACTTAGTTGCTTCTTCATTTGCCGATAGTCAGATGAAGGAAGGGGATGAGGTTATTGTTTCTGTGATGGAGCACCATAGTAATATTGTTTCTTGGCAGCTTCAGGCAGCACGGAAAGGAATCGTACTGAAAGTAATTCCGATGAACGACCGGGGGGAGCTTTTGTTGGATGAATACAAAAAGCTTTTTTCGGAAAAGACAAAGCTTGTTTCTGTAGCACACGTATCCAATGTGTTGGGAACAATCAATCCGGTAAAGGATATGATTGCCTTTGCACATTCGCAAGGTGTCCCGGTGCTGGTAGATGGGGCACAGAGTATTCCGCACATGAAAGTGGATGTACAGGATTTGGATGCTGACTTTTATGTGTTCAGTGGTCACAAAGTGTACGGTCCTACGGGTATCGGCGTGTTGTATGGAAAGGAAGCCTGGTTGGATAAACTGCCCCCTTATCAGGGAGGAGGGGAGATGATTAAGAATGTTTCTTTTGAAAAGACGACATTTAATGAACTTCCTTTTAAGTTTGAGGCTGGCACTCCCGATTACATCGGATCTACAGCATTGGCAAAAGCATTAGATTATGTTTCAGCAATAGGAATGGATAATATTTTTGCTTACGAACATGATCTGACTCAGTATGCCATGAACCGTTTAAAAGAAATCCCGGGAATGAGGATTTTGGGTGAAGCGGAGCAGAAAGGAGGAGTCATTTCTTTCTTGGTAGGGGATATACACCATTTTGATATGGGGACCTTGCTTGACCGCCTAGGTATAGCTGTTCGTACCGGACATCACTGTGCGGAACCTTTGATGCACCGTTTGGGTATTGAGGGCACGGTGCGTGCATCTTTGGGATTGTATAATACGAAAGAAGAAATAGATGCGCTGGTGGAAGGTGTGCTTCGAGTAAGTAAAATGTTTGCTTAAATAAAAGTAATAAAAGAGTTCTCCCGGTCAGGATTTTCATACAGAGAATACTGACCGGGAGATTTTTGTTTATAGACTGATTAGTGGATGGCTTTTGTCGCTTCTTTCAACCAGTTCTTTTCTTCCTCACTGAGGTGTGGGCTAAGTGTGGTATACACTTTCTGGTGGTAATCGTTTAACCATGCCTTTTCTTCCGGACTGAGTAAATCAGGTAGAATCGGTTTGAGATCGATAGGGCATAGAGTCAATGCTTCAAATTTATAGAATTCTCCAAAGTCAGTCGACTGATCGTCTACAATCAGCATGGTGTTTTCTGTGCGTACACCATATTTCCCGGCTTTGTATACTCCTGGCTCATTGGTGACCGTCATGCCAGGAAGGAGAAGAGCAGGCATGTGGTTCATACGGAACTGATGAGGCCCTTCATGTACATTCAGAAAATGTCCGACGCCATGTCCTGTACCATGTCCGTAGTTCATGCCTTCTTTCCATATAAACTGTCGTGCCAAAACGTCGAGCTGAGTGCCACAAGTGCCATACGGGAAGCAGGCCATGGAGAGCTGTATAAACCCTTTTAAAATAAGGGTATAATCTTTCTTCTGCTCTTCTGTAACGTGCCCTAATGCGATGGTACGAGTAATGTCGGTTGTCCCATCGAGATATTGTCCTCCACTGTCAAGAAGGAGAAAGCCTTCAGGTTTCAGAGTTGCTGCAGTTTCTTCAGTTGCTTCGTAATGTACAATTGCGCCATGTTCCTGGTAACCGGCTATGGTATCAAAGCTGATACCCTGGAAATTCTCTTGCGCAGAGCGGAATTCGTATAGCTTCTGGTCAATGGATAATTCTGTTTCTGTCCCGCTTTTTACAGCGTTTTCTAACCAGTAAAGGAAACGAACCATAGCCACTCCATCGCGTGTCATGGCTTGTTTGAATCCAGCTATTTCTGTAGCGTTTTTGATAGATTTCAAATATAATACCGGAGATTCGAGTAACTTTACCTGACTGCTTTTGCTGGCAGCCTGATAAAGGGTATAATTGGTTGAACTGGGTAGCTGTAAGCAGCCTTCTTTATGTTCCTCTAGCTCTTGGGCTATTTGTGTATAGTCTTTAATAGAAACGTGGTTTGTTTCTAAATAGCGACGTACCTCATCTGTTAGTTTATCCGGCTGGATGTACAATGTACTTGAAGTAGAGGTGATGAAAAGATAGGAAACGAATACCGGATTGCAATGTACGTCAGTGCCTCTTAAGTTTAAAGTCCATGCTATTTCATCCAAGGCGGAAATTAAGATGCCATTGACTTGATTTTCTTTAAGAATAGCTTGTATCCGACTGATCTTTTGATTACATGTCTCTCCGCTGTATTCCAATGGCAAAATAAAGGGAGGGTTCAGAGGCAGTGAGGGACGGTCTTCCCACAATAAATGAAACGGGTCTTCCACGTTAACCAGTTCCAAATGATATTTTTCAAGTGCTTTTTGCAATTGCAGAGCTTCGGATGTACTGTTTACCCATCCGTCGATACCGACTTTTTCTCCAGGTTTCAGAACGCTTCCTAACCAATCGGCAATGGAAGGAGTTCCCGGAAGACGGTCTTTGAATAAAATAAGTCCGCTTCCTTGAAGTTGTTCTTCTGCCTGTAAAAAATAACGGGAGTCGGTCCATAATCCTCCTTGTGACATGGTGATTACAGCTGTACCGGCCGAACCGGTGAATCCGGAAATCCATTTCCGAGACTCCCAATGAGCAGGTACATATTCTCCAGAATGAGGGTCGGTACTGGGTACGATAAATGCAGATATGCCTTTGGTCTGCATAAATCTGCGTAAGGCTTCAATTCTATCAGATATACGGTTCATGATGTAAATAAATTTAAGAAGATTCTAAACTAACATGACAAAAATAATAAATGGTGTAGAAAGGGGAGGCTTGATTTTGTCTGAAGTTGATTTTTTGAATAAAATCTTTCGGAAAGTTTTGTAAATAAAGAAAGTATGTGTAATTTTGCACCGCAAATTGACTGCGAAATAATTTAATAACAACATACTTAATTTTAAAAACATGATTGTAGTACCAGTAAAAGAAGGCGAAAACATTGAAAAAGCGCTGAAGAAATTCAAAAGAAAATTTGAAAAAACAGGTGTTGTAAAAGAACTGAGAAGCAGACAGCAGTATGATAAACCGTCTGTTTTGAAGAGACTTAAAATGGAACGTGCTATTTACGTTCAGAAAATGCAGCAGAACGAAGATTAATAATTCTGCAAAACTCTTGAATTATTGAATTCTTTTTCATAAATTCGTTGCTGAGAATAAAAGCGATGTTTCTATGTTGAAAGATTCTTTTCTGAAGTATTTGCTTCTTGAGCGGAATTATTCCGAAAAGACAATCCTTAGTTACGGGATAGATCTGGATGAGTTTGAAGCATACTTTAAGGGTGTGGATGTAGAACTTGAGTTTACCAGCGTGGATGCGGATGTGGTTCGTGGATGGGTACTCTCATTAATGGATGAAGGTCGCGCTGAAACAACGGTAAATAGGAAACTTAGTTCGCTTCGCTCTTTTTATCATTATTTGCTACGTCAGAAGTTGGTAGCGGTGGATCCGGTGGCAAAAGTTGTCGGTCCGAAGAAAAAGAAGCCTTTGCCGGTTTTCGTAAGAGATGAGGCAATGAATCAACTTCTTGATGGATTCGAATTTCCCCAAACTTTTGAGGGGGTGCGTGATAAGACTATGCTTGAGGTATTTTATTCTACGGGCATGCGGCGTGCTGAATTGATTGCTTTGAGGGATGGAGATGTTGATTTTTCGGCATTGGTGATAAAAGTAACGGGAAAGAGAAATAAACAGCGCTTAATTCCTTTTGGGGATAGACTGCAAGAGGCTTTGAGTGTGTATCTACAGGAAAGAACTCGTTTTTATTCGGGTGAATGTGAAGCTTTCTTTATTCGAAAGGGTGGGGTAAGGCTTTCTCCTTCATCTGTGAACTATATTGTGAAGCGATACCTTTCAAAGGTTGTGACGCTGAAGAAGAAAAGCCCTCATGTGTTGCGGCATACTTTTGCTACATCTATGTTAAACCATCAGGCAGAGCTGGAGGCGGTAAAAGAATTACTGGGGCATGAAAGCTTGACGACGACAGAAGTCTATACTCATACAACTTTTGAGGAGTTAAAACAAGTTTATGAACAAGCTCATCCTAGAGCGTAAAGAAAAGGAGGTATTTATGGAAGTAAGAATTCAATCCATTCATTTCGATGCATCTGACAAACTGGAAGCTTTTATCCAGAAAAAAGCTGAGAAGCTCGAGAAGTTTTGCGATAATATAATGAAAGTAGAGGTGTCTTTGAAAGTTGTAAAACCTGAAACTGCAATGAATAAGGAAGCGGGGGTGCGCGTGTTGGCACTGAATTCAGAGTTTTATGCGGAAAAAATAAGTGATACATTCGAAGAATCGATAGATGTGTGCATGGAGGCACTGTCTAAGCAACTGTTGAAGGCAAAAGAAAAACTTCAAGGTAAATAAAAAAGTTGCGTAAAAGTTTTGTGATTAAAAAATAATATCTAACTTTGCAGCCGCTAAGTTATGGAAAATAACGAGGCTGCAAAGTTTGATTTTGCCTCTTTAGCTCAGTTGGCCAGAGCACGTGATTTGTAATCTCGGGGTCGTTGGTTCGAATCCGACAAGAGGCTCAAAAAGAAAGATCTTTGTCTGATTCTAAGAAATGGGCAAATACCAGAGTGGCCAAATGGGGCAGACTGTAAATCTGCTGGCTTACGCCTTCGGTGGTTCGAATCCATCTTTGCCCACAAAAAATTGCGGAAGTAGCTCAGTTGATAGAGCATTAGCCTTCCAAGCTGAGGGTCGCGGGTTTGAGTCCCGTCTTCCGCTCTTTTTCTTTTGCTGTTATAGCTCAGCGGTAGAGCACTTCCTTGGTAAGGAAGAGGTCCCGGGTTCAAGTCCCGGTAACAGCTCGTGAATTTGTAAAGCTGATTATTAATCAAAATAAATAACAAGTAAAGCTATGGCTAAAGAGAAATTTGAACGTTCGAAACCGCACGTTAACATTGGTACTATCGGTCACGTTGACCACGGTAAAACCACTTTGACTGCTGCCATCACAACTGTATTGGCAAAGAAGGGTCTGTCAGAATTGCGTTCTTTCGATTCTATCGATAACGCTCCTGAAGAAAAAGAAAGAGGTATTACTATCAACACTTCTCACGTAGAATATCAGACTGCTAACCGTCACTATGCTCACGTAGACTGTCCGGGACACGCCGACTACGTTAAGAACATGGTTACTGGTGCTGCTCAGATGGATGGTGCTATCATCGTAGTTGCTGCTACTGATGGTCCGATGCCTCAGACTCGTGAACACATCTTGTTGGCTCGTCAGGTAAACGTTCCTCGTCTGGTTGTATTCTTGAACAAATGCGACATGGTTGATGACGAAGAAATGTTGGAACTGGTTGAAATGGAAATGCGTGAACTGTTGTCATTCTATGACTTCGACGGTGATAATACTCCTATCATCCGTGGTTCTGCTTTGGGCGCATTGAATGGTGTTCCTCAGTGGGAAGAAAAAGTTATGGAATTGATGGATGCAGTTGATAGCTGGATTCCTCTGCCTCCGCGTGATGTAGATAAACCGTTCTTGATGCCGGTTGAAGACGTATTCTCAATCACTGGTCGTGGTACTGTAGCTACAGGTCGTATCGAAGCTGGTGTTATCAAGGTTGGTGACGAAGTTGAAATCTTGGGTCTTGGTGAAGACAAGAAATCAGTTGTAACTGGTGTTGAAATGTTCCGCAAATTGCTGGATCAGGGTGAAGCTGGTGATAACGTAGGTTTGTTGCTTCGTGGTATCGACAAGAACGAAATCAAACGTGGTATGATTTTGTGTCACCCGGGTCAGGTTAAAGCTCACTCTAAATTCAAAGCTGAGGTTTATATCCTGAAGAAAGAAGAAGGTGGTCGTCACACTCCGTTCCACAACAAATATCGTCCTCAGTTCTATCTGCGTACTATGGACTGTACAGGTGAAATCACTTTGCCGGAAGGAACAGACATGGTAATGCCGGGTGATAACGTAACAATCAACGTTGAGTTGATTTATCCGGTTGCATTGAACGTAGGTCTGCGCTTCGCTATCCGTGAAGGTGGTCGTACAGTAGGTGCTGGTCAGATTACTGAACTTCTTGACTAATAATATCTTATAATAGATAGATTGATAGTTCCCGGAGGAATTCGGGAACTATTTTTACGGGAATAGCTCAGTTGGTAGAGCATCGGTCTCCAAAACCGAGTGTCGGGAGTTCGAGCCTCTCTTCCCGTGCTAAAATTAAAAGAATATGTTTACAAAGATAACAAATTATTGTAAGGAATCTTATGACGAACTAGTCCATAAAGTATCATGGCCTACTCGTTCAGAACTTTCTAGTAGTGCAGTGGTTGTTTTAACTGCTTCCCTCCTCATTGCACTCGTTGTTTTTCTAATGGATTCTGCCTTCCAGTTTATCATGGAAGATGTTATCTATCCGCACTAATAAACAGTAAGAAAACATGTCTGAGATTGAAAAAAAATGGTACGTATTACGTGCCGTGAGTGGAAAGGAAAACAAGGTGAAAGAATATCTTGATGCGGACATCAAGCATGGTAACCTTGGCGACTACGTGTCTCAGGTGTTGATTCCTACCGAAAAGACGTATCAGGTTCGTAATGGTAAGAAAATCGTAAAAGAGAGAACTTATCTTCCTGGTTACGTTTTGGTAGAAGCCGCTTTGGTTGGAGAGGTCGCTCATCATTTGAGAAATACTCCTAACGTTATTGGCTTCTTGGGTGGACTGGATCACCCGGTTCCTCTGAGACAATCGGAAGTGAATCGTATTCTGGGTACGGTAGATGAACTTCAGGAAAGCGGAGAGGATTTGAATATCCCTTATACCGTAGGAGAAACAGTGAAAGTAAGCGTTGGCCCGTTCAGCGGATTCAGTGGTCTCATTGAAGAAGTAAATGCGGAAAAACGTAAGCTGAAAGTAATGGTCAAAATATTCGGGCGGAAAACTCCGTTGGAATTAGGCTTTACGGATGTGGAAAAGGAATAATGCATTTTGTTACGTGCAATTGTTCTATTCGTTAAATACTTATATAAAAATTACAAAAGAAAATGGCTAAAGAAGTTGCTGGACTAATCAAATTACAGATTAAAGGAGGCGCTGCAAATCCATCACCTCCCGTTGGACCTGCTCTGGGTTCTAAGGGTATTAATATCATGGAATTTTGCAAGCAATTCAACGCCAGAACCCAGGACAAGGCAGGTAAAGTATTACCTGTAATCATTACCTACTACACAGACAAGTCTTTTGATTTCGTAATCAAAACTCCTCCTGTAGCTATTCAGTTGCTTGAGGCTGCCAAAATCAAGAGTGGATCTGCAGAACCTAACCGTAAGAAAGTCGCTGAACTGACTTGGGATCAGATTCGTGCAATTGCTCAGGATAAGATGGTTGACTTGAACTGCTTTACTATCGAATCTGCTATGTCAATGGTAGCAGGAACAGCTAGAAGTATGGGTATCGCTGTAAAAGGTGACTTCCCGGGTAATAACTAATTAACTTCAATTGATAATGGGTAAACTGACAAAAAATCAAAAGTTGGCTGCAGAAAAGATTGAAGCAGGGAAAGCATACTCACTGAAGGAAGCTTCTGAATTGGTAAAGGAAATTACTTTTACAAAGTTTGATGCTTCATTAGATATTGACGTACGTTTAGGTGTAGACCCTCGTAAGGCTAACCAGATGGTAAGAGGCGTTGTTTCTCTTCCTCATGGAACTGGAAAACAGGTACGTGTGCTTGTTCTGTGTACACCGGATGCTGAAGCTGCTGCAAAAGAAGCTGGAGCTGACTATGTTGGTCTTGATGAATATATTGAAAAGATCAAAGGTGGATGGACTGATATTGATGTGATTATCACTATGCCGTCTATCATGGGTAAGATTGGTGCGCTGGGTCGTGTGCTTGGTCCTCGTGGATTGATGCCGAACCCGAAAAGCGGTACTGTAACTATGGATGTAGCTAAGGCTGTTAAGGAAGTTAAGCAAGGTAAGATTGACTTTAAGGTTGATAAGAGCGGTATCGTTCATACTTCAATCGGTAAGGTTTCTTTCTCTGCTGAGCAGATCCGTGAAAATGCGAAAGAATTTATCGCTACTATCATTAAACTGAAACCGACCACAGCTAAAGGTACTTATATCAAGAGTATTTATCTTTCAAGTACTATGAGTAAGGGTATTAAGATTGACCCTAAATCAGTAGACGAAATCTAATAATTAAGGAGGAATCATGAGAAAGGAAGATAAAGGCATAATTATTGGTCAGTTAGCAGATACTGTAAAGCAATACGGACATTTTTACTTGGTTGATACAACTGCAATGGATGCAGCTGCTACAAGTGACCTGCGTAAAAAATGTTTCAAGGCTGGTATCAAGCTGATAGTTGTGAAGAATTCTTTGCTTCACAAGGCTTTGATGAGCTTGGATGTGGATTACTCACCATTGTTTGATTCTTTGAAGGGTACTACTTCTGTAATGTTCTGTGAAACAGCTAATGCTCCGGCAAAACTGTTGAAGGAATACAAAGATGGAGTTCCTGCCCTGAAAGCTGCTTATGCAGAAGAAGGATTCTACGTAGGTGCAGATCAGTTGGAAGCTCTCGCAACAATCAAGAGCAAGAACGAAGTTATTGCAGAAATCGTGGCTTTGCTGCAGTCTCCTGCAAAGAACGTTATCTCGGCTCTTCAATCAGGTGGCAACACCATTCACGGAGTTCTTCAGACTTTGGCAGAACGTGCAGAATAATTGCACTCTGTGCCTAGTCGAGAATATACCAAACAACTTTAATATTTAAATAGTACAAACAATTAAATTTCATACAAAAATGGCAGATTTGAAAGCTTTTGCAGAACAATTAGTTAACTTGACAGTAAAAGAAGTTAATGAACTTGCAACTATCCTTAAAGAAGAATACGGTATTGAACCTGCTGCTGCAGCTGTAGCTGTTGCTGCTGGTCCTGCTGCTGCTGGTGCAGCTGCTGCTGAAGAAAAAACTTCATTCGATGTAGTTTTGAAGAGCGCAGGTGCTGCTAAATTGCAGGTTGTTAAGGCCGTTAAAGAAGCTTGTGGTCTTGGCTTGAAAGAAGCAAAAGACTTGGTTGACGGTGCTCCTAGCACAGTAAAAGAAGGTTTGGCTAAAGACGAAGCTGAATCTTTGAAGAAAACTTTGGAAGAAGCTGGAGCTGAAGTTGAACTTAAATAAGATTATCCTGTAAATCAGGTAGTTCGGTTAAGAGTCCTCTGTAAAGAGGATTCTTAACCTTTTTGCGTCTATATTAAGTTCACTAGGTTTCATCTGTCGGAACTGTGAGAGTGACCGACTGTTATTATCCTAGTTTTTACATTTTAAACTCCATACAGATGTCTTCAGAAACTCAAAATCAACGAATTAATTTTGCTTCTATTAAGAATCCGATGCAGTATCCGGATTTCCTGGAAGTACAGTTGAAGTCATTTCAGGACTTCTTGCAATTAGATACCCCACCCGAAAAACGAAAGAATGATGGCTTGTATAAGGTTTTTGCGGAAAACTTCCCTATAGCTGATACACGCAATAACTTCGTGCTCGAGTTCCTTGACTACTATATTGATCCGCCTCACTATACAATTGATGATTGTTTGGAACGTGGCTTAACATATAGTGTACCTTTGAAAGCTAAATTGAAGCTTTATTGTACCGACCCCGATCACGAAGATTTTGACACAGTGATTCAGGATGTGTATCTGGGACCAATTCCTTATATGACTCCGAAAGGCACCTTCGTAATTAATGGTGCTGAACGTGTAGTTGTTTCTCAGTTGCACCGTTCTCCGGGTGTATTCTTTGGTCAGAGCATCCATGCCAATGGTACCAAATTGTATTCGGCTCGTATTATTCCGTTTAAAGGATCTTGGATTGAGTTCGCTACGGATATCAACAATGTGATGTATGCGTACATCGATCGTAAGAAGAAACTTCCGGTAACAACATTGTTGAGAGCTGTAGGATTTGAAAATGATAAGGATATTCTTGAAATTTTCAATCTGGCTGAGGATGTAAAGGTTAACAAGACTAACCTGAAAAAGATTATTGGACGCAAATTGGCTGCTCGTGTATTGAAAACATGGACAGAAGATTTTGTGGATGAAGATACTGGTGAAGTTGTTTCTATCGAACGTAACGAGGTAGTAATTGACCGTGAAACTGTTATTGAACCTGAACATATCGACTTGATTATCGAGTCTGGTGTACAGAATATCCTCGTTCACAACGAAGAAGCAAATACTTCTGACTATTCTATTATCTTCAATACTTTACAGAAAGACCCAAGTAACTCTGAAAAGGAAGCTGTATTGTATATCTATCGCCAGCTGCGTAATGCAGACCCTGCTGATGATGCAAGTGCACGCGAAGTTATCAACAACTTGTTCTTCTCAGAAAAACGTTATGACCTGGGTGATGTAGGACGTTATCGTATCAACAAGAAGTTGAATCTGGATACTCCTATGGATGTCAGAGTATTGACGAAACAAGATATTATCGAGATTATCAAATATCTCATTGAGTTGATTAACTCAAAGGCTGATGTGGATGATATTGACCACTTAAGTAACCGTCGTGTACGTACAGTGGGTGAACAGTTGTCTAACCAGTTTGCAATTGGTCTGGCTCGTATGTCACGTACCATCCGTGAACGTATGAACGTACGCGACAACGAAGTATTTACTCCGATTGATTTGATTAACGCGAAAACTATTTCGTCTGTAATCAACTCATTCTTTGGAACAAATGCTTTGTCACAGTTCATGGACCAGACTAACCCGCTGGCTGAAATTACGCATAAACGTCGTTTGTCTGCTTTGGGACCTGGTGGTTTGTCACGTGACCGTGCTGGTTTCGAGGTTCGAGACGTACACTATACTCACTATGGTCGTTTGTGTCCGATTGAAACTCCTGAAGGTCCGAACATCGGTTTGATTTCTTCTTTGTGTGTTTACGCAAAGATTAATGAACTGGGCTTTATCGTTACTCCTTACCGTAAAGTAAAGGACGGAGTAGTAGACTTGTCAAATGAAGGTATTGAATATCTTTCTGCAGAAGAAGAAGAAGACAAGATTATTGCTCAGGGTAATGCTTCGCTGAATGATGATGGTACATTTATCCGTGAAAAGGTAAAGGCACGTCGTGATGCGGATTATCCGGTAGTTACTCCGGACCAGGTAGAATTGATGGACGTCGCTCCTCAGCAGATTGCATCTATCGCGGCTTCATTGATTCCGTTCCTTGAACATGACGATGCGAACCGTGCGCTGATGGGATCTAACATGATGCGCCAGGCAGTTCCTTTGTTGAAGACTGAAGCTCCGATTGTAGGTACAGGTATCGAAAAACAATTGTGTGAAGATTCACGTACACAGATTGCTGCAGAAGGTGATGGCGTGATTGATTTTGTGGATGCTACTACAATTCGTATTTTGTATGACCGTACAGAAGATGAAGAGTTTGTAAGCTTCGAACCGGCATTGAAGGAATATCGTATTCCGAAGTTCCGCAAGACAAACCAGAGCATGACCATTGACTTGCGTCCGATTTGTAATAAAGGACAGCGCGTGAAGAAGGGAGATATCCTGACTGAAGGTTATTCTACTGCAAATGGAGAGTTGGCATTGGGTAAGAACCTGCTGGTAGCTTACATGCCTTGGAAGGGTTACAACTACGAGGATGCTATTGTATTGAACGAACGTGTGGTTCGTGAAGATATTCTGACATCTGTTCACGTAGATGAATATATTCTGGAAGTACGCGAAACCAAACGCGGTATGGAGGAATTGACTTCTGATATTCCGAATGTGAGCGAAGAAGCAACCAAAGATTTGGATGAAAACGGTATCGTACGTATTGGTGCACGTATTGAACCGGGTGATATCCTGATTGGTAAGATTACTCCGAAGGGAGAATCTGATCCTTCTCCAGAAGAAAAGCTGTTGCGTGCTATCTTTGGTGACAAGGCTGGAGATGTGAAGGATGCTTCATTGAAAGCTTCTCCATCATTGCGCGGTGTGGTTATTGACAAGAAATTATATTCTCGTGTAATCAAGACTCGTAGCGAGAAAAATGCAGATAAGGCTATTCTGCCGAAACTGAATGAAGAATTTGAAGAAAAAGCTGCAGCTCTGAAAGCAATCTTGATTGACAAGTTGCTGGTATTGACAGCTGATAAGGTTTCTCAGGGTGTGAAGGATTATCTGGGAACTGAAGTGATTGCTAAGGGAGCTAAGTTTACTAAATACGATTTGGAATCATTGGATTATACCGTAATTCAGTTGAGCAAGTGGACTGCTGATGCTCATAAGAATGATATGATTCGTGATCTCATCGTAAACTATCTGAAGAAGTACAAGGAACTGGATGCTGAATTGAAACGTAAGAAGTTTGCGTTGACAATCGGTGATGAGTTGCCTTCAGGTATTATTCAGATGGCGAAGGTTTACATTGCTAAGAAACGTAAGATTGGTGTGGGTGATAAGATGGCCGGTCGTCACGGTAACAAGGGTATCGTTTCACGTGTGGTTCGTCAGGAAGATATGCCGTTCTTGGCTGACGGTACACCGGTTGATATCGTATTGAACCCGTTGGGTGTGCCTTCTCGTATGAACATCGGTCAGATTTTCGAAGCCGTACTGGGACGTGCCGGAAAAGAATTGGGCGTGAAGTTTGCAACTCCGATTTTTGATGGTGCTACTTTGGATGACTTGGATGAATGGACTGACAAAGCTGGTCTGCCACGTTATTGTAAGACTTACTTGTATGATGGTGGTACAGGTGATCAGTTTGACCAGCCGGCTACAGTCGGTGTGACTTACATGTTGAAACTGGGTCACATGGTTGAAGACAAGATGCATGCCCGTTCAATCGGTCCGTACTCATTGATTACTCAGCAGCCACTTGGTGGTAAGGCTCAGTTCGGTGGTCAGCGTTTCGGAGAAATGGAGGTTTGGGCAATCGAAGCATTCGGTGCAGCTCATGTACTTCAGGAAATCTTGACTATCAAGTCTGATGACGTAGTAGGACGTTCTAAGGCATACGAAGCAATTGTGAAAGGTGAACCTATGCCGACTCCGGGTATTCCTGAATCTCTCAACGTATTGTTGCATGAACTTAGAGGTTTGTGCTTGAGCATTACGCTGGAATAACTTTTTCAAATGAAGAATGGAAAAGATAACTTCCATTCTTCATGATTAAATTCTTCATTATCATAAAATAAAAAGTATGGCTTTTAGAAAAGATACTAAGATAAAAAGTAATTTCTCAAAGATTACGATCGGTCTGGCATCACCCGAAGAGATTCTGGAAAATTCTTATGGTGAGGTTTTGAAACCGGAAACCATCAACTATCGTACTTATAAACCGGAACGTGACGGTTTGTTCTGCGAACGTATCTTCGGTCCGGTGAAAGACTACGAATGTCATTGTGGTAAGTACAAACGTATTCGCTACAAAGGTATTGTCTGCGACCGATGCGGTGTAGAAGTAACAGAAAAGAAAGTACGTCGTGAGCGTAGTGGTCACATTCAGTTGGTGGTACCTGTAGCTCATATCTGGTATTTCCGTTCATTGCCTAATAAGATTGGTTATCTGCTGGGATTGCCGACAAAGAAGCTGGATGCTATCATTTATTATGAACGTTATGTCGTTATCCAGCCGGGTGTGAAGGCTGAAGATGGTATCAGTAAATATGACTTGTTGTCTGAAGAAGAGTACCTGGATATTATGGAAACTCTTCCGAAAGAAAACCAATACCTGGAAGACAGCGACCCGAATAAGTTCATCGCCAAGATGGGTGCTGAAGCAATCTATGATTTGCTGGTAGGAATTGATTTGGATGCTCTGTCATACGAATTGCGTCATAAGGCAAACAGCGATTCTTCACAGCAGCGTAAGAATGAAGCTTTGAAGCGCTTGCAGGTAGTAGAATCTTTCCGTGCATCTCGTGGTCGCAACAAACCGGAATGGATGATTGTACGTATCGTACCGGTTATTCCGCCTGAATTGCGTCCGTTGGTTCCACTGGATGGTGGTCGCTTTGCTACTTCAGACTTGAACGATTTGTATCGTCGTGTAATTATCCGTAACAATCGTTTGAAACGTCTGATTGAAATCAAGGCTCCGGAAGTGATTTTGCGTAATGAGAAACGTATGCTTCAGGAAGCTGTCGATTCATTGTTCGACAACTCTCGTAAGTCGAGTGCAGTGAAGACAGATGCCAACCGTCCGTTGAAATCTTTGTCAGACAGCTTGAAAGGTAAGCAAGGACGTTTTCGTCAGAACTTGTTGGGTAAACGTGTTGACTACTCTGCTCGTTCTGTAATCGTTGTAGGTCCGGAACTGAAGATGGGTGAATGTGGTATTCCTAAGCTGATGGCTGCAGAATTGTACAAACCGTTCATCATCCGTAAGTTGATTGAACGTGGTATTGTGAAGACAGTGAAATCAGCGAAGAAGATTGTAGACCGCAAGGAATCTGTTATCTGGGACATCCTGGAACATGTAATGAAGGGACACCCGGTATTGCTGAACCGTGCCCCGACACTTCACCGTTTGGGTATCCAGGCCTTCCAGCCGAAGATGATCGAAGGAAAAGCTATCCAGCTGCACCCGTTGGCTTGTACCGCGTTCAATGCCGACTTCGATGGTGACCAGATGGCCGTACACTTGCCTTTGAGTAACGAAGCTGTACTGGAAGCTCAGATGTTGATGCTTCAGTCACACAATATTTTGAACCCTGCCAATGGTGCGCCTATCACTGTGCCTGCACAGGATATGGTATTGGGATTGTATTACATTACCAAATTACGTAAGGGTGCCAAAGGTGAAGGTTTGATTTTCTATGGACCGGAAGAAGCAATGATTGCTTACAATGAAGGTAAGGTAGACATTCACGCTATTATCAGCGTAGTGGCTAATGACCTTGATGAAAACGGCAATATTGTGAAGAAGTTGATTAAGGAAACTTCTGTAGGTCGTGTCATTGTAAATGAACTGGTTCCAGATGAATGTGGTTATTTGAATACCGTTATTTCTAAGAAGTCTCTGCGTGATATCATCAGCGACGTTATTAAGGCTGTCGGTGTGGCTCGTGCTTGCGAATTCTTGGATGGTATCAAGAACTTAGGTTATAAGAAAGCATTCGAAGGTGGTCTGTCATTCAACTTGGGTGATATCATTATCCCGAAGGAGAAGGAAGAACTGGTAAAACGTGGTAACGAAGAAATCGAACAGATTATGATGAACTATAACATGGGATTCATCACCGATAACGAACGTTACAACCAGGTAATTGATACTTGGACTCACGTAAACAGTGACTTGTCAGACATTCTATATAAGACTATTAAGAACGACGACCAAGGATTTAACTCTGTATTTATGATGTTGGATTCTGGTGCCCGTGGTTCTAAGGAACAGATCCGTCAGTTGTCTGGTATGCGTGGTTTGATGGCTAAACCGCAGAAAGCTGGTGCTGAGGGTGCACAGATTATTGAAAACCCGATTCTTTCTAACTTTAAGGAAGGTCTTTCGGTGTTGGAATACTTTATCTCTACCCACGGTGCTCGTAAGGGTCTTGCCGATACCGCGTTGAAGACTGCCGATGCCGGATACTTGACTCGTCGTTTGGTTGACGTTTCTCATGACGTGATTATCAACGAAGAAGACTGTGGTACATTGCGTGGTCTGGTTTGTACAGCATTGAAGAACAACGATGAAGTTATCGCTACTCTGTACGAACGTATTTTGGGTCGTGTATCTGTTCATGATATTATCCACCCGACAACTGGTAAGCTGATTGTAGCTGCTGGTGAAGAGATCACAGAAGACATTGCGGAAGAAATCGAAAAATCTCCGATTGAAAGCGTAGAAATCCGCTCTGTATTGACTTGTGAATCTAAGAAGGGTGTATGTGCGAAATGTTACGGACGTAACCTGGCTACCAGCCGCATGGTACAGAAGGGTGAAGCTGTCGGCGTAATCGCTGCTCAGTCAATCGGTGAACCGGGTACTCAGTTGACTCTGCGTACATTCCACGCCGGAGGTATCGCTGGTAACATGGCTGCTAATGCAAGTATCGTAGCTAAGAATGATGCTCGTTTGGAATTCGAAGAGTTGCGTACGGTTGATGCTGTAGAAGAAACAGGTGAACCAGTGAAGATTGTTGTAGGTCGTTTGGCCGAGGTTCGCTTTGTGGATGTGAATACAGGTATCATCCTTTCTACTCACAACGTTCCTTACGGTTCTAAGTTGTATGCTTCAGACGGTGAGGTGGTAGAAAAGGGTAAGCTGATTGCTAAGTGGGACCCGTTCAACGCCGTTATCGTAACAGAAGCTGCTGGTAAGATTGATTTTGAATCAGTAATTGAAAACGTAACCTATAAGGTAGAATCAGATGAAGCTACTGGTTTGCGTGAAATCATTATTACTGAATCTAAGGATAAGACGAAGATTCCGTCATTGCACATCTTGGATGAGAACGGTGGAATTATCCGTACATACAACTTGCCGGTAGGTGGTCACGTAGTAGTAGAAGACAAACAAACCGTGAAGTCGGGTGATATTCTGGTGAAGATTCCGCGTGCCGTAGGTAAGGCGGGTGATATCACCGGTGGTCTTCCACGTGTAACTGAGTTGTTCGAAGCTCGTAATCCGTCTAATCCGGCTGTCGTTTCTGAAATCGATGGTGAAATTACGATGGGTAAGATTAAACGTGGTAACCGTGAAATCATCGTTACATCGAAGACTGGTGACGTTCGTAAGTACTTGGTTGCTTTGTCTAAGCAGATTCTGGTTCAGGAAAACGACTATGTACGTGCCGGAACTCCGTTGTCTGACGGTGCTATTACTCCTGCCGACATCTTGGCCATCAAAGGTCCTACAGCCGTTCAGGAATATATCGTAAATGAAATCCAGGACGTTTACCGTCTGCAGGGTGTGAAGATTAACGATAAGCACTTCGAAATTATCGTTCGTCAGATGATGCGTAAGGTACAGATTGACGAACCGGGTGATACTCGCTTCTTGGAACAGCAGGTTGTAGACCGCATTGAATTCAATGAGGAAAACGACCGTATCTGGGGTAAGAAAGTGGTTGTAGACGCTGGTGATTCTCAGAACTTGCAGCCGGGACAGATTGTTACAGCTCGTAAGCTCCGTGATGAAAACAGTATGCTGAAACGTCGTGACTTGAAACTGGTTGAAGTACGTGATGCAGTTCCTGCTACTTCTACTCAGATTCTGCAGGGTATTACACGTGCTGCATTGCAGACATCAAGCTTCATGTCAGCTGCATCATTCCAGGAAACTACCAAGGTATTGAACGAAGCTGCTATCAACGGTAAGGTTGATAAACTGGAGGGTATGAAAGAGAACGTTATTTGCGGTCACTTGATTCCTGCTGGTACAGGTCAGCGTGAGTTTGAAAAGATTGTGGTAGGTTCTAAAGAAGAATACGATCGCATCTTGGCTAACAAGAAGAATGTATTAGATTACAGTGGAGTTGAATAATCTCAACTACTATCATAAAAAGAGCCGTCTCATTTGAGGCGGCTTTTTTTATGTGCTGATTCGATGTAAGCAGGCATCGTATATTTAAAGTTTTCGTTACTCTGATAATTGACTATTGTAATTGTGTAGTACCTGCCATTTCCGCATTATAGGAGGGAAGACTGTATTCCGCTGATGCGTATTGCCCGGCTTTATTTCCTTTTCCAATATAGCAGGATGAAACGTCCTCCTGTGGCCATCAGCGCGAGGGAAAGTCCGGTATAAAAGACCGCAATAAAGCTTTCTGGCAGCAGACGTGCGGTACGGATAGTTATACCTAGTGCAATCATGAAAGTCATCACCAGCCAGCCCTTCACGTTAAAAAACGAGAGTGGACAGCGTTTGTTGGGGTTACCGGCTGTGATACGCTGTGCATGCTTGCGGTAGAGCTTGTGGAAAATCATGCAGAAAAACAGCAGGAATATCAGACTGGCTTCGCAGACCTTGAGCAGCCAGTAGTGCGTATCCGTTATCCAGCAGGAAATGCCGATACGGAGAATGTTGATGCCGGCAACCAGCCATACGATTCCGGCCGTAAGCAGCAGCGTATTGGAAGATACTCCGTATTTCATATACCCTCAGCTTAGAACCACTTTATTTTCCGGAAAATAACAAAGGCCGTTGCCGAGAGGAAGATGGAGAAACATACAATCAAGGCAAAGGCATGCGGCAGTCCTTCGATGTGAATATCTACGTTCATACCATAGAAACTAGCAATCAGTGTCGGTACCATCAGCACGATGGAAAGACTGGTCATGCGTTTCATGATGGTGTTCACGTTATTGGAGATGATGGAAGCAAAAGCATCCATGGTACCCGTAAGAATGTCGCTGTAGATGTTTACCTGATTGTGTGCCTGTTTCAGTTCGATGAGCACATCTTCTGTCAGTTCCGCATTCTGATAGTCCTTCTCATTAAAGATATTCTGCAATTTGCCTATCATAACCTCATTGCCACGGATAGACGTATTGAAATATACCAGACTCTTCTGCAGGTTCATCAGTCGGAGCAAGTCCTCGTTACGGATGCTACGTTCCAGCTCCTTTTCCGCATTGTTCACTTCGTTGTTGATTTGTTTCAGGTATTTCAGGAACCATACAGCCGACGAGTAAATCAGTCGCAGAATCAGTTCGTATTTATTAGGCACATTGATGCCTTTACGCTGCGTATGTTCGATGAAATCCGGCAGCATCTCCGTAGAGTGATAGCACACCGAAATCACCAGTTCATTGTTCGTAATGATACCGATAGGCACCGTGGCATACGGCACTTTTGAATCAGGAGTCTGTACGGGAATACGCAGAATGGTCAGCAGCCAGTTACCTTCCGTATCCGTACGCGGACGTTCGTCGGTATCGGCAATGTCATTCAAAAAAGACTGGGGAACTTTTAATTGTTCTTGCAGGAAGTGGAAGTCCGCGGCATCCGGACATTCAATGTTAATCCAGCAGTTAGGTTGCCAGTTGGCTTTCTCTACAAAGCCAGCTTCACAAAAAAGATACTTTCTCATCTGTCTGCTCCTTTCCTTCATTTTAAGCCCGGAGGAGCATCTTCAGAGTAAAAGACAGGATTACTCACGACACCCCTTCAGGAAGTGGTTAAAATAATTGTAATACGTTCGCGAGTAATAATCGTCCATATTAGTTCGTTTTAGGGTATAAAAAAAGTTCGTTTATTCAACGAACTCTCAAGCTCTTCAGGTTGGACTTGAACCAACGACCCTCTGATTAACAGTCAGATGCTCTAACCGACTGAGCTACTGAAGAAGATTCAAACATGTTTCAAAAAAAGGAGCTCTTCAGGTTGGACTTGAACCAACGACCCTCTGATTAACAGTCAGATGCTCTAACCGACTGAGCTACTGAAGAAGATTCAAACATGTTTCAAAAAAAGGAGCTCTTCAGGTTGGACTTGAACCAACGACCCTCTGATTAACAGTCAGATGCTCTAACCGACTGAGCTACTGAAGAAGGTTTTCCTTTAATTGCGATGCAAAGGTAGTAGGATATTTTGAATTATGCAATATCTTTGCAAAAAAAATGAAGTAAAATGGATAAAATTATAGGAATGGGCAATGCATTGGTCGATGTACTGGTAAGAATTGATGACGATTCTTTGCTGGAAAAGCTACATTTGCCCAAAGGAAGCATGCAGTTGATACAAGAAGACACCTTGTCTGAAATACGTAAATATACCTCGGGGATGAAAATTCATCGCTCTACCGGCGGTTCGGCCGGCAATACGGTCTGTGCACTGGCCGCATTGGGAGCCAATCCCGGATTTATCGGAAAGGTAGGTCAGGACGAGACAGGAGCTTTCTTTGGTGATACCCTCCGTCAGCGCGGGGTAAATGCCTTGCTGGCCACCTGCGATTTGCCGTCGGGCATTGCGTCGACTTTCATTTCTACCGATGGAGAGCGTACGTTCGGTACTTATCTGGGAGCAGCTGCCACACTGAGAGCAGAAGACTTGTCGCGTAAAATGTTTGCCGGATATAATTATCTCTATATTGAAGGCTATCTTTTGCAAGATCATGACCTGATGCTGCGTGCCGTACAGCTGGCCAAGGAAGAAGGACTTCAGGTTTGTCTCGACATGGCAAGCTACAATGTGGTGGAAGCCGAACGCGACTTCTTCGACCAGTTGATTGTGAAATATGTGGACATCGTGTTTGCCAATGAGAGCGAAGCACTGGCCTATACGGGAAAAGCTCCTCATGAAGCCTTGGAAGAAATTGCGTCCAAATGCAGCATCGCCGTAGTGAAAACCGGAAAAGAAGGCTCCCTCGTGAAGAAAGGAACAGAAGTCATTCAACTGCTTTCTTGTCCGGTAGATAATGTGCTGGACACCACAGGTGCAGGCGATTTCTATGCCGCCGGTTTCATGTACGGCCTGACATGCGGTTATTCGCTGGAGAAATGCGTGCAAATCAGTACCATTTTGGCTACAGCCGTCATTCAGGAAGTCGGCACCACCTTACCTGCCAAGAAATGGGACGAAATTAAGTTAAATATTGAATCACTTCTGCAAGTCTAACCGGAATAATGTGTTTATTTGCAAGGAAGAACAATTTTGTAAACAGACTATATATGAATGCAAGAAAAATGCTGGCCGGAGCCTTTATCGTGATGTTGGGGATGGGCATGACCAGCTTCAAGGAAGACGACCGTAATTTTCAGATATCAAAGAATCTGGACATATTCAATTCCATTTTCAAGGAACTGGATATGTTTTATGTAGATACCGTGAATGCCGAAAAAATGATTCAGACCGGAGTGGAAGGTATGCTTTCACTGACCGACCCTTATACGGAGTACTATCCGGAAGAAGAGGTGAGCAGTCTCAAGGAAATGACTACCGGAAAATACGGCGGTATCGGTGCGGCCATCCGCTATTATGAGGCCAAAGACCGCATTGCAGTGGTAGAACCAACTGAAGGCATGCCGGCAGCCGAAGCCGGAGTCAAGGCAGGCGACATCATTCTCTCGGTAGGAGGAAAGGAAATGGTACGTGGCGACATGAAACCCCAGGAATTTTCTTCTAAGGTTAGTGAAGCGCTGCGTGGAGAACCGGGCACGTCGTTCGTGCTGAAAGTGCTGCGTCCGCTCAAGAACGACAGTACGGTGATGGAATTTAAAATCACCCGCAAGAACATCCGTACCAATCCGGTTCCCTATTACGGTATGGTGAAAGACAGCATCGGCTATTTGGCTTTGTCCAGCTTTACGGAAAATTCTGCCAAGGATTTCAAAAAAGCTTTCATCGAACTGAAACAGAAAGGTGCCAAGTCGCTGATTATCGACTTGCGCGACAACGGAGGAGGTTCCTTGTCGGAAGCGGTAGACATTGTCAATCTCTACGTACCGCAGGGACAGGAGATTGTGGTGACAAAAGGGAAGGTACGTCAGGCACAAGGTTCTTATAAAACCCAGAATGAACCGGTCGATACACAGATTCCGCTGGCGGTACTCGTGAACGGTGCCACAGCTTCGGCTTCTGAAATCGTGAGCGGTTCGTTGCAGGACCTGGACCGTGCGGTAGTCATCGGTTCGCGCACCTTCGGAAAAGGACTGGTGCAGACCATCCGTCCGTTGCCTTACAACGGTACGCTGAAAGTGACCACTTCCAAATACTATATTCCCAGCGGACGTTGTATCCAGGCTATCGACTATGCCAAGAAGAATGCCGACGGTTCGGTCGCCCGTACACCCGATAGTCTGACCACCGTATTCCATACTGCTGCCGGACGTGAGGTGCGTGATGGAGGAGGTATCCGTCCGGACATTGAAGTGAAGGGAGACAAGATTCCGAACATCGTGTTCTACCTGATGAACGACGACCTGATTTTCGATTACGCTACCCAATATTGCTGGGATCATCCTACATTGGCTTCGGTAGACGACTTCAAACTGACCGATGCCGATTATGAGGCTTTCAAGAAACTGGTGAAGTCGCGTAACTTCACATACGACCGCCAGAGTGAGAAGATGCTGAAAAGCCTGAAGGAGATAGCTGAGTTTGAGGGTTACATGACCGAGGCAGCAGAGGAATTCAAGGCGCTGGAAAAGAAGCTTAACCATAACTTGGACCGTGACCTGGATTATTTTGCCAAACCGATTAAAGAATATATCTCACAGGAAATCGTGACCCGCTATTTTTATCAGCGTGGTGCGGCGATGGAACGGTTGAAAGATGATACTGATTTGGAAGAAGCCATCAAGGTATTGCAGAATCCTGTCCGTTATCGGGAGATTCTTTCTGCACCGGTAAAGAAAGACGAACTGGCAAAGAAGGAAGAAACGAAGAAATAAGGCCTCAGAGAGGCTTCTGGAGAGCCTTCAAATGGGGCTCGGAAAACGCAAGTACGTTTTGTTTCAAACGCAAGTGCATTTGAAGTGAAACGTACTTGCGTTTTTAGTAAAATGTCCTTGTGTTTTGGAGAAAACGCAAAGGCGTTTGATTTGAAATGGTTTGGCGTTTTGACGTGAGTGAAATAAGTTCATCTTTTTCAGAAAAATTATCCTGAGAAAAGGTATATTTTAAGCAGTATGGATATCTGTTTTTATACATTCAAATTCCGATACAGGTATAATATACCCAAGCCAAGGCCATTCGATGCATAACTGTTGATCGTGTTTGCAAACCACAACCTCTTCAAAAACTGATAGGTTTTTCAAGAATGAATAGGTCTCTAAACTAATTCTGTAAACAATTTGTTGGTCATCCTTTTCAATGAACAATGAATAGTATTTTCGGGTGAGGCTTACATCCTGTATAACATACACATCATCCAGATATTCTACATTCAACAGATTGCATAAGTTATGGGCGAAAATGCTTCTGGCATCTTTATTGTCAAATTTTTCAATAAAATACGACCAAATTTTTTCTCGCTTTTCATTATAAGGGTAGCCTATTCTGATTCTTGTCAGTTGATGGGGAAGTTGATAGATGTTGTCATTTTCAGTGTCAAAAGAAATTTGAATTTCTTGGCTTGACTCGATATATTTGTAGAGTCCGTAGCTGAATTGATAAGAATCAATTTCTTTTGAGATAATATTTGAAATTTGCACAATAGAGTCGTATTCATCGTCTTCTTTATTCCAGAAAAGAATGGTAAACAGTTTCCGGGGAATAAAAGTCTCATTGTTTTTACCTATATCAAATTCTTGTACAATGTAACTGCCGTGATAGATAGAGTCAGATTCTCTGCTCATGAACATCCATACTTTCTGCCCTTTACAGAAATCCGTTTCTGAGGCATGCCAATAGCTGATTTCACCCCATTCAGGGAAGATTGTTCCCAGATGAAGGGCTGAATTGAGAAATAGCGGGTCGGCGTAATATTGAAGAATCAGAGTCGGATTCTCAATTAATTTCCAAAGGCAAGGTAAGGTATTGTCTAATAAAGTGTTTTCTGTGAGTGCTTGTACGGCAGTATAAGCTACGTTATTTTCAGGATGAAGTGAATGAAAATATTCATTCAGATGACAGATGAGCTTGGACAATACTTGTTTGAATGAAGGGGTATAAGGGTTTAATTTTTTAGCTTTGATATAAAATAGCATGAGCATACCGAAAAACACTTCTTGATTTTCTTTCTTTAAATCCTCCAGTAATGGGAGGACTTCATTTACAAAATGTATGGGAAGAAGTGTATAATTCTTGTCGACAAATGTCGCAAGAATTTGTTCTGGCCATAAAGTATCTTGTTTGTCAAATTGATAGTTGTTAATTAAATCGTAAAACCATTTTGCTCTTTCTGTGATAACTGCTATCTCAATAAGCTGCTCTTCAGATATTCCAAGTAGCTTACAAGTATCATCCCATATTTGGTTAATGGTTTCAACTTTTCTGATTTTATTATTAATTAGGCGATATATTTTTGTTCGGTTGACATACCCTAATAATGTGGCAAATGCCGAAACTGAGGGGGCAAACAAACGGTGTTCTATTAAAAACGTTAGTATGTTTTGTTTATTGTCGAGCATAAATGTATCAATATGATGCTGTTTTGTTACAAAAAATTGATTGTAAGAAATCGCTGGTCTATTCTGCTTCCGTAACTTCTTCCTGTTTTTTATTTTTGTGGTGACAGAGTAAAGGTAAATAAAATTCCCAAAGGGGCGTCATGTGAATAAGGAAAAATGTATATTTGCAAAGTAAGGGAGGAGAAATACTCTTATGATGTAAAAACGCGTTTTTCCAACTTTTGTCCTAAGAAACGAAATCGCCAATTTTGTAAATACTCAGACGGATGAAAGGAACATGACGCTCATCTGTATTACCTATGCAAACCTTGTGTATAGCACTATTGCTATATCCGGTTGCATACCGAAATACGGCGTGGGATTCTTGTTTTCGCTTGTCTCTGAGTTGGTGTTTGGCGATGCCTGTTTCTTGATGAGTGGAAGGAAAGTCCTCACGCCTTTTTTTGTTAATGTGCCGGATTCAGGGGGCTTACCTGCATAAATAAAGAATATAGCCATGTAGTGAAATAAATCAGAATTCAATTCGGAATGTAATAAAGAAACGTTTTGAAATGTGTAACGCTCTTTTACGAGCAGAGAATAATAGTCACTGAAAAGAGCGTCATATTGAACAAAAAATGTATCTTTGCAATACACCGACCGGAGAAATGGCCGGTGTCTACATAAGAAAGCGTTTTTTGCTTTATCCTGAAATCGAAATCGCCAGTTTCTAATCGGAGGATTAAGACAATATGACGCTCACGATTTTTGTATATGTATGTCATGTAAGTTTTTATAGGTACATGATTGATTACATACAAAAACGGCGTGGGTTGATTGTTTCTTTATTCATTCCGATGCGGCGTTTGGCGATGCCTGATTTTGATGATTAAAGCAGACAAGTCCTCACGCCTTTCTTTTTATACTAATGAAAACATAATGCCTTTTCTGGGGATAGCGGGCATTTTCTAATAATAAAGGAGGTATTTATGCCACTTTTCAGAATCACAGTAAAGCAGTCTAAGAATTCCAATGGGATTCGTCTGGAAAAAGGAATGTCAGTAGAAGTTGTATCTAATTCTTTTAGTAATCCAGTTTCCACTAATGGTGGCCAGCTTGTTGTGGATGCTTTCAATCGCATCTATGGCGTGGATATTAAGAAGGCAGGAGCACTTAGTATGGTTTATTTGGATGTGGAACGGATAGGGTAGATTGAATTTTTATTAGATGTTTATTTAGATAGATAAATCTAATCAATTTTTTAATTTTAACTTTAATAAAATTGTTATGATACAACGTTGTAAAAAATGTGGAGAATGGGTTGAAGCCGAGAAAAGAGATATGTTTGATAGAGCTATACATCCAATAGATGAAGCTTTAGAGTCTGAAGGAGGATTAATGGAAAAAGTAGGAGGTTGGTTTGGCTTTAAAGGATTGGGAAGAGCAATAGATAGAGCGGCACGTTTGCCATCTGATATTGTTAGAGGAGCTACAGATTCTGTTTTTGGTGATAAATATCATTTTGTCTGTCCAAATTGTGGAAAAGAATGGTCAACAGATAATGATTGGGAGGATGAAACTGCAATTTATAAAGAAGAACAACGGCAAATTAATATAGTTAAAGAGTACAGAAATAAAAGTATAACATTGATTGATGCACCTGAAAATGAAAAGATTTCATTTGTTAATGAATTGGCAGCTTCGTTGCCTTCTGTCTCGGAAGAAGTTTTAAGAGCTACTTTGTTTGATACGCTTGCTTTTTCTCAGTTCAAATTGTTGGGAAATGTAAATGAAGCTTTAAATGCGATTTCTGAGTCACTTAAATTATATGATGATCCTAATACTCATGCTTTGCGTGGAATTATTTTGGGAGAGGGGCGTACTCCAAATGATAAATATAAAACCTTGCAAGAGTTGATTTATTGTAAGGAATCAGAGAAAGGAGAACCGTTTTTCTTTACTCAACAAGAATATTTAATGAAATTAGAAGAGCAGAATCTACATTATGCAGAACACTTCCTGGAAATACCACAAAATCAAAGGAGGTTTTTGGTAATAGATAACGAACTTCATTATTTGCCGGACTCTTTTAAAGTTTTGACCATAAATAGTATTCCTACAGAACTTCAATTTCCTGTAGGGCATCCGATTGATAAACAAATGTATATTTGTCATCCTTTAAAACCTAAGATGTATCTTCCTATTGAAGATTATCAATTGGAACTGTTTAGGGATGAAGTAAAAGAACTTTGTGTATTATTGCAGGCATTAGGTGCTAAAAAGCTTTCAATAACTGATAATAGGAGTAATGAAAAAAGTTTAGATCAGAAACGAAAACTGGATATTGAAGCAGGTGGGGGCATAAAGACTACAGAAGGAAATGTAAAAGGGGCAATGTCTTCAGAAAGTGAAGAATATTTGAGAATTAAAAATGAGTTTGTTCGTAATCAAGAGTTCGAAAGATCTTCTATTCTTCCATGTGTACCAGAAGGGTTAGTTTGGTATGGCCATAGAGCTGATTGGCAGCAAATGGCTTTACAAAGAAATCAAGGAACATTAATACATCATCATGATTATCTTTCCATTCAGAAAAATACTTTGGTCAATGAAAACGAGAAAAAGCAATTAGAAGCAGATTTTAAGACTTTGATGGCAAAAGGTAATGGAAAAGTTGATATGGAGAAAGGTCGATTGTTTAAAGAAAATAGCGACTATATATTTGAATTGAACGTTGATTTCTATCCGTTATCTGCTTATAAAAAGAATTACATTATAACAGAGGCATTTAAGCCTGCTAAGTCAAAATCCTTTTATTGGTTAGTTGCTGTTGTTTTATTTTTGGGGCTAATATTCTGTTTATTATTCTATGTTTAATGCTAACACTACTACTATTACAAATAATTTTAGTTCTTTAGAAGATAAAATTATAGAGCAGCAGCGGCGTTTTATGTATCAAAAAGCAATTGAAGCATATCAATGTCATGTTAGTCGTTATGTAAGCTTCCAAATTTGGCGTATTGACTAGCATGGTTCTTTCCCATACCTTCGTGCTAAACTTAAAACTCGACAGATCATGTTTAGCGAAAAAGACTTTGAAAGACTGTGGTTCCTCTACAAAACCGAGGGTGAACCCAAAGGAGTTTCCATCAACTCGTTCTGCATTGGCAACAATATTCCATACACGGCATTCT